>Ga0172373_10000182_pt1 | contig 95800 bp, 71 predicted proteins | sample Lak10m_2_FD_114546 | JGI IMG/M metagenome (GOLD analysis project Ga0172373, IMG submission 114546) | Freshwater microbial communities from Kabuno Bay, South-Kivu, Congo - kab_092012_10m | ecosystem: Environmental > Aquatic > Freshwater > Lake | place: Democratic Republic of the Congo...
ATCCGTTGCGCAGCTCTCAACAAAATGACACATCTGGGTATGCCTCAAAGTTACAAAGTGGCATAACTTTTCATTCTGACAAACCGATTACGCCTACTTTTCGATTTATGCACCAATGCCTAAGAAAACTATAATATTTTTCGGGTAACATATCCCGAATTATCTGTGTCTAGGCAGTGTTGATATTATCCATTTTTTAAAGTGAGGTGACCCATGTTCCAGTTTGAAGGTTTTGACCGCCGCAAGGAAGAGGACCGCGTTCGCGCAGAAGGACGGCTGCCTCCCGGCCAATCACTGACCCAGAAATTCCCCGTTCTGCATTACGGGCCTGTGCCCATGTTCGATGCCGCTACGTGGGATTTGCGTGTGTGGGGCGAAGTGGAAGAGGAAAAACGCTGGAGTTGGGCGGAGTTCAATCAATTGCCGCGCACGGCCATAAAAATGGACTTACACTGCGTCACCCGCTGGAGCAAGTTCGATACCACCTGGGAAGGTGTCTCGGTGAAAGCACTTGTAGATAATGGCTTGATCAAGATCAAGCCGAGCGCCACCCATGTGATGCAGCATGCGGAATACGGCTTCACGGTCAACCTGCCACTTTCCGTGGTCTTGCAGGATAACTTCCTGCTGGCAACTCATTTCAACGGGGAGCCGATCACTCCCGACCACGGTTATCCCTTGCGCGGCATGGTGGGCTTCATCCCCGGGCGTGAAGACCTTGAAACTCCCTATCTATGGAAGGGCGCTAAGTGGCTCAGATCTCTTGAATTCATGACCCGTGACAAGCGCGGGTTTTGGGAACAGGCTGGCTATCACAATCGCGCGGATGTCTGGCGCGAAGAACGATTTGGTTAAAAAGCAAACCTCCGAGTTTTTGAAAAACTCGGAGGTTTTTTGTTTCATTTTTATTACGGGCGCTTATCCAATGTAATGGTCACATCCACTTTTTCTTCGCCGCGCAGCACGGTCAACACAACCGTATCGCCAGGGGATTTGTGGGTGATGAGGTATGCGAGCATTTCATCGAAGGTGCGGGTCTCCTGCCCGTCAATGGCAACGATCAAATCGCCACCGGCAAGCAGGCCGGGTACGGAGGTGGCTTTGCTTCCAGCGATGATGCCAGCTTTTTCAGCCGGACCGCCCGCCACAATTTCAGTGACGTATGCGCCGGTGTAGGATTTCAGGCCGAGCGCTTCCACCATTTCGAGGCTGAGAGAGTCCATGGAAGAGATGCCCAAAAATGGATAATCGTATTTGCCTTTTTCGATCAGCGAAGGCGTAACACGTTTGACCATGTTGATGGAGATGGCAAAGCCAATGCCGGAGTTGAGAGGTTCGCCGGTGTCGGTAAAGCTTGTAGTGCGGATGGCGCGGTTGATGCCGATCACTTCACCGTTGATATTGAAGAGCGGGCCGCCGGAGTTGCCGGGGTTGATGGCGGCATCCGTCTGAATGATGTCGCCTGCGGTAAACAGGGAACCGTCCGGGGTTTGGTGCGCCGAGTCTAGTGTGCGGCCAAGCGCGGAGATGATGCCGACCGTCATGGTGGTATCCAAGCCAAAGGGGTTGCCAATGGCAATTACGGTTTGACCAACTTTCAGCGAGTCTGAATCGCCGAGCGGCAGCGGATGCAGTTCCTCGGCGGGCGCATCCACCTTTACGATGGCAACGTCTGAATCGGTATCTGTCCCGATCACTGTGCCGTACGCCATGAACCCGGAGGTGAAGCGAACTTCAATAACTTTTGCGCCTTCGATCACATGATAGTTCGTGATGATATTTCCTTTGCCGTCATATACAAATCCCGACCCCGAACCCAGATCGGTGAGGATCGCAACCGTTCCCGCGCTGACGTTATCATAAATCGCCACGAGGTTGTCTTGTTGCGCGGAGGGGTTGGTAACATTTGTGTTGGAAGACGAAACGGTTGGAACAGTTTGTACATCAACTGCGGGTTGCGCTGCGCCAGGCAGGGGGCTTTGGCAGGCCAGCGCTGCCAGAATCAAAACCACTAAAGCAAGAATGCCTTGTTTTGTTTTCATACTACTCCTAATTAAAATTTTATTCTGGAAGCTTCTTCGATCAGTTCTATCTGCTTCGACGACAGGTATTTTGGAATCTGTACTTTCAACTTTACGAACAGGTCGCCTTTGGTGGCTGTATCTTTCAGGTGCGGCATGCCGCGCCCGGCCAACCGAAAGACCTGTTCGGGCTGCGTGCCCGCAGGAATACTTAATTTAACTTTTCCATTCGGTGTATCCACTTCCGCTTCGCCGCCAAGGATCAAAACAAAAACACTTACTGGGGATGTGGTGGTTAAGTCGTAGCCTTCACGCTCAAAGCGATCCTCATCTTCAACATGGATGACAAGATAAAGATCGGTTCCTTCCGGTCCCGCGCCTGCCACTCGTACTTTGGAACCCGTCTTAACCCCGGCAGGGATGCGAACTTGCAGCTTGCGTCCATTATTCAATTGCAGTTGACGCATCGTGCCGTCATACGCCTCTTGAAAACTGATCGCCAGATCCTGTTGGTAACCGGTCTCCTGCTGCTGCATTTGCTGCCCGCGCTGCGAAGAACGGACCGCCTCGCCAAAAATGGTGCGGAAGAAATCAGAGAAGGTTGCGCCGCCCCCGCCAAAGACATCATCCGCAGTGCCGCCGCGCTGCTGCCCCGCGTTTTGCTGGAACCAATCGTCCCAACGGAAATCGCCTGGCCTGCCGCCGCTGGTGCGGAAGTTGGAATAGGCGCTGCCCAACTGGTCGTAGCGTGCGCGCTTTTGCTCATCGCTCAAGACCTGATAGGCTTCGTTGATCTCTTTGAATTTATCCTCGGCTTTTTTATCGCCGGGGTTCTTGTCCGGATGATATTTCATGGCAAGCTTGCGATAGGCCGAGCGAATATCGTCCGCGCTGGCTTTGCGTTCCACACCGAGGATCTTATAATAGTCTTTGTATTCCATACGGCTATTTTCATCCCTGCGCAGGGTGTGAGTCAAGCGCCCACAGGTTACACTTACATAACTCTAACCTGAGTTTTGGGAGTGCAAAGTCTCCAGACTTTGCACTTCGAGCAAAAATTCATTCTAAAAAGAAAAGATGAGAAGACAATGAAATCAATATGTGTTTTTTGTGGGTCATCCGATTCAGTTCATGCAGACTATAAAACTGCCGCTTTTCAAATGGGTGTTGTTCTCGCGCGGAGAGGGATTCGCCTCGTGTATGGCGGTGGAAAAACCGGGCTGATGGGTGAAGTGGCGAACGGAGCCTTGTCCGTGGGCGGAGAAGTGATCGGCATCATCATCCCTTCCATGAATACGCCTGCGCTCGCACATGTTGGCATCACCCGCATGGACGTAGCTCCTGACATGCACGGACGCAAGGCGCGCATGCACGAACTATCCGATGGATACATTGCCCTGCCCGGCGGCTACGGTACCTGGGATGAACTCTTTGAAACCATCACCTGGGCGCAGACCGGCGCGCACGAAAAACCTGTTGGATTGTTGAATGTGAAGAAATATTACGATCCCCTGCTCACGGCCATAGACCACGCTGTGGCCGAGGGGTTCGTTTTCCCCGAGCATCGCAAAGCCATCCACTGTGAAGTGAAACCAGAGGTATTGCTGAATGCGATGGAAAACTACGAGCACCCGCATGAAGCGGTGAAGAGATGGATGAAAGAGGATTAAACGAACATTCCGCAGAATTTGTTCTGCGGGATGTATTTATTTACAACAACAATATAACCACTACGCAGCAGTTAAAATGATCGGCTCGTTCTTTGTGACGATGATGGTGTGCTCGAACTGTGCGGCAATGGTCTTGTCGATCGTCTGCAACGACCAGCCATCCTTCTTCTCAACGACGTGTCCTTTGCCGGTGGTGAGGAAAGGCTCAATGGCTAGAACCAGCCCTTCGTTAAGAATGCGGCTGTCATCGGGCTTGTAAAAGTTGAATACCGAAGCGGGTTGTTCGTGCAGTTTATGCCCAATGCCATGACCGGTCAGATCGTAAATGACATCGAATCCGTTCGCCCTGGCTTCCTCTTGAATGGTCTTGCCGATGATGTTGATCGGTCGCCCTGCCACGGCGGCATGCACAGCCTTGTTCAACGCAGAACGTGTGGCCTCAAGCAATTTCTCGTATTCAGGGACATGCTTTGCAACCACCATCGAAGCGCCGGTGTCTGAAAAGTAGCCGTCCATCTCGGCAGAGACATCAATGTTGATCAACTCGCCCTCGCGCAGCACATGGTTGTCTGGGATGCCATGCGCAATGATTGGCGAGATGCTGATGCAGGTTGCGCCGGGGAATTGATACATGGCTTGCGGCGCGGAGGTCGCGCCTTCCTTCTTTAGGAATTCGTTGCCGATGTTATCCAATTCGGCGGTGGTGATGCCGGGCTTGGCTTCGCTCATCATTTTTTTTAAAGCCAGCGCGCAAATGCGGCCAATGGCTTTTAAATATTTGATATCTTTTTCAGAGTCAGCGGTCATGGGTGGTCCTCTTTCATTTAGTTTTCATTTCGGGGTTTAATTTATAAGACGATCAACTTGCCTTCTTCAAGCTTTTCCTTTTCCTGATCTTTGCGCAGGATATACGCCTCACCGTGGATGAGGGTTGCCTTCTTCCCATCCACTTTGACGTATGCACCATCACATAACATCACCACGGGATTGTCGTGAAAGAAATGATAATCAGCGAGCCATTCATCTTTTACGGCTTGGCCGTAATTATCCAATGGATAATGCGGTGAGAAGTTGAACGGTGTGACGTTCAAGCCTTCAAAAAAGGATGTCCCCACCGTGTTCATATCCTTGGAAGTTAGGATGTTCGGTCCGCATACGATCGCGCCTGCGCTGAAACCGACCAGCGGTAGCCCCGCTTGCACTTTCTTTTTCAAATACAGCGCCACCCCGCTGATATTCAAACGATGATTAAGCAGAAATGTATTCCCGCCAGGGATATACACCAGAGCCGCATCCCGCAGAATATCTTCGATCTCTTTCTGGCGCATCAACTCGGTGTTGACCATTTGCAGTCGTGCCAGTCCTTTGAAAGCTTCTTCATTCTGTCCGAACCAACGTTCTGCATATAGAGATGCCAATGGTAAATATGCAACGAGAGGCTCATCCTTATCTTCGAGATATGGACGGCAGGCCTCGACAATATCACTGATGTCATTCCGACCGGGAGTGGAAAAGAGGTGGAGATTAATAGGGGGCATGGAAAACCTTCAACCTTCAACTTACAATCTTCCAACGATCACTCTTTTCAACTCTTCCTGCACAGCTTCCCACTTCTGGTCTGAATTCACCACCACCCAGCGGTTTGGTTCGGCGTTCACCATCTCCAAATATCCCGCGCGGACTCGTTCGTAGAATTTCACTTCATGATCGTCCATGCGGTTCCATTCAGATTCGTTTTGTTTTTTGCGCTTGAGTCCGACTTCCACATCGAGATCAAGCAGGATCGTCAGATCAGGAGTCAACCCGCCTGTTGCATATTTCACCAAAGCGCGGACTTGTTCCAAGTCCTGCTGATGTCCGTAGCCTTGATAGGCAATCGTCGAATCATAATATCGGTCCGAGATGACGATCTCACCTGCATTCAAGCGCGGCTGGATGACCTGCTCCACGATCTGGGCGCGGGCTGCCTGATAGAGCAGGGTTTCCGTGCGCGGATGCATTTCCACATTCTTCAGGTCGTGCAAAATATCGCGGATCTGTTCGCTGATGGAGGTGCCGCCCGGTTCACGAGTGGGGAATACTACATGTCCCTTCTCGCGCAAATATTCCACGAGATGCGGGATGTGAGATGTTTTGCCAGAGCCTTCGGGACCTTCGAGTGTGATGAACATATTCCTCAACTTAAACGATGATTAAAAAATATTGATTTTGTTTTATGCAAACTCTTAGCGTATTTTTAACTACTTGTAATTTTAATGCCAAAAATTTAATTGAGGTGTCATTTTCGAGGACTAGAATTTTTTCATACTCGGAGGCACAAATGACATTGAAAAAAACTCTGTACGTTTTACTGGTCGTTGTTGTTGCCGCAGGCTCTGCGCTGACAGGTGCAGTGGCGGGCGGATTCGCTGTCTATCAAGTGGCAAGCCAGAGGTCGGCTGTTGACTCATCAACAGGCAGCCCGTCGATTTTATCCACCAATCATACTCCTGAACAAAGTTTTACCATCAGCTCAACGAATATTGAGACGGACATCACGCAGTCCGTTCAGAAGGTTGGCCCGGCTGTTGTGACCATCGTGGGCACCGTCCCCGGCCAACAGACGATCTTTGGTACAACCACGGATGGCAAGGTCAGCGGAAGCGGATTTTTCATCTCGGATCAAGGCTACATCGTTACCAATAATCACGTGGTGGATGGCACAAAAGATGTCAGCATCATTCTTTCCGATGGCACCGAACAAAGCGCCACCATCGTAGGAACCGACCCCTATTCGGATATCGCAGTGTTGAAAACGGATGGAGCCGTCCCTGCGATTGTAGCGCTCGGAAATTCGGACCTGCTCAAGCCCGGTGAATCGGTGATTGCCATTGGCTCGCCGCTGGGTGACTTCAAGAACTCGGTCACGGTGGGTGTGGTCAGCGCCACGGGACGCTCCATCGACACTGGTCAAGGGTACACGGTCGAAGGCTTGATCCAAACGGATGCAGCCATCAACCAAGGAAACTCTGGCGGACCGTTGGTCAACCTGGCTGGTGAAGTGATCGGTATCAATAATATGATCGTACGCGGTTCTGGCAGTGGCAATGTGGTGGCAGAAGGATTGGGCTTTGCGATCTCAGTCAATACGGCAGAAGCTGTGGCGAACCAGATCATTGAGAAAGGCTATTTCTCACGCCCGTTCATGGGAATCAGTTTCCAGGCTATCACTCCGGATATTGCGTCTGCGTATCACCTGCCTGCGGAATGGGGTGTGTATGTCCAAAAGGTGGCGGATGGAAGCCCGGCGAAAACCGCAGGCCTTCAGCAAGGCGATATCATCGTCAGCTTGAACGATATCAAAATCGATGAAACGCACGGCTACCTGAACACGCTTTACACGTACAAACCTGGTGACACAGTTTCTCTCGGCGTCATCCGTGACGGTAAGGATATAACCTTGAGTATTACGTTGGGCGAATCAAGTCATACCTAACAAAAACAAACGGTTGCAAGTTGTAATAAGGAAACGGAGAGCGGGGTTGCTCTCCGTTTCCTTATTAATAACTAACGTTACACACCTTGCCCCTCTCCCTCGAATGGCTACAGCTTTGTGACCCCGTAGGGGTCAAATGATTATAGATTGTGTAGTCCGGTCTACTTCAACCCCGAAGGGGTGTCATGGCTTGAAGTATCTCTATCATCCCTACGGGATTTTGGGATTCTGCGCCGCAATTCTATAATCCTGCCATCCCTTCGGGATTGTTTATTGCATAACATCGCCGAGTATAGAAAGTGAAATGTATGATTTAGCTTTCATTTGATGCTGCCCTCCCAATAAAAAACCGTGAACAATAGGGTTTATTCCACCGTCCACGGTCTGTCGTCCGTTGTCTACTCTCTAAAGATCCTCACATGCCTTCGCGGCTCTTTGCCGTACGAGTGACTGACCAACTCGGCGTTGCGTGCCATCTCGTGTTGGAGTCTGCGCACGAGGGACGAACCTGGGGGCAAGTCCACCCAGCGCTCGCCGTTGAGAACGGCGGTGATGGCTTGCTGCGTTTCACTGCGGACATCGTCCAGCACATCACGCGGATGGATTTGATCAGAAAGGTTATACAGGTCGCCGAGGAATTGTTCCACTTGCGCTACGGTGTTTGCACGCAGCACATAAATGGGCATGCCTCGTTGCTCCGCTTCAATGACGGTTTGCTCGCGGTTGCGGTAATACGTCCGCAGGGTCACCAACACGTTGGCTTCCTCCACATCGGTCACTACCACAGCGGGCACGCCGAGTCTCTTCGCGGCTTGCATCAGCCGATTACGCGCCACGCCGTAGGCGTACACGCGCACGGTCTGTAATTTTGCACCGACATTCGGCGTGACGATGGCGGGCGGGTTCACAGACTCAGAGCGTGGCGAATGCTCTTCGGAAGCCGTAACAGGCGTCCGCCGCGAGCGAGGCGTTTTTGCGTCCACCTTGGTGCTGACTTTGGGAGGCGCAGGCTTCTCGATCTGAACTTGTCCTGATTCATCGTAGGTGCGGATCTCAGGCGGTGTGAGCGCGTCGCGCAAAAGTCCATCCACCGCAGACATGATATCGAGATGGACTGCAAAGCGTTCGCGATTCTGGATCTCGATCAGCACGTCGAAGGTGGGCGGTGCGCGTCTTTCCAAAACTGTTTTCTGGGTGCCGCGCCGACGGGCTTCCTCGTCTGACAGTGTGACCGCCTCAATGCCGCCGACGAGGTCGCTCAGGGTGGGATTGAGCAAAAGGTTTTCGAGAGTCTGGCCGTGCGCCGTGCCGATGAGCTGCACGCCGCGTTCTGCGATGGTGCGCGCGGCGAGGGCTTCGAGCTCGCGCCCGATCTCGTCGATGACGATGACTTCAGGATTGTGATTTTCCACGGCTTCGATCATCACCTCGTGCTGCTGGGTTGGCTCGCGAACTTGCATGCGGCGCGCTCTGCCGACAGCGGGATGCGGCACATCACCATCACCGCCAATTTCGTTGGAGGTATCGACGATGACAACGCGTTTGTTTTCAGCGAGGATGCGTGCGGCTTCGCGCAGCAGGGTGGTCTTGCCCACGCCGGGGCGGCCAAGGATCAGCACGGACTTGCCTGATTCGATGATATCTTGAATGATGTCTACGGTGCCGTACACGGCGCGTCCCACGCGGCAGGTTAACCCGACAATAGCTCCGCGCCTGTTGCGAATGGCTGAAATGCGGTGGAGCGTGCGCTCCATGCCTGCGCGGTTATCGGTGTCAAAGTCGCCGATGCGCTCGGTGATGTGGTCGATCTCGGAACGGGTGATCTCTTTTTCAGAGAGGGTAATTTCGCCTTCCACGAATCGCGCGGCGGGGAGGCGGCCAAGGTCAATGACGATCTCGATCAGCTTGTCACTGTTATTGGCCTTATCCACCGCGTGACGGATGTTGGAGGGAAGGACGCTTAAGAGTGCGTCAAGGTCGTCTGTAATTCGATGTTGAGTCATAGTTAAGGTACCAGATGCTAAGTGTCAGGTGTCACGTTTTCTGTGGCAAGTTCACTTGTTGTAAGAAAGAGAGGAAAGACGAAGGAAAGTTGCGCCGCGCTAAAAGTGCGGAACACGTTGCAGGGAAATATTTTAGTGGGAGAAGTAATTGAGCATGTTGGGGTACCGCCTGTAAAAGAGGTGTCACGTTTCGCGTGTCCGGCCTGCCCGCAGCCTGACATTAAATTGGCGTTACGTGCAGGGATATTATAGCAGGATGACGGTTAACGCAAAATTAAAGAGATGTATTAATTTTGTCCAGTTGTCAGACGAATTGACGCGCGCTTTCCATGCCAGTTCCTCAGGACGAGGAATACAACAGGCAGATTCGGACTGAGGCCGGAGATGCGGATGTATTTTTTGTTCGTAAAAGTAATGGCTATGAAATAATTCTTCCCATTGCGTGTTTGCATATAACGCAGGTTAATGGATTTGATCTCGTTCGCTGGAATAACTTTTTCGCGGAACAGGTATTTCAAGGTTAGCGATCTGTCTTCAAGGGTCAGGCTTTGCGGAAGGGTGTTACTCATCCAGAAAAAAGCGAAGAGGGCGATGATCAAAAATGCAAGCGGCGCAAACACAATGACGGGAGTAAATGATGAATTGAGCATCTGCATCGTTGTGATAGCTACCAGCAATCCGATAAGCGCAAAAGCCAGCCCTGCCATCGGGATGATGAGGTTGAATCCGCGTTTCATCTCACTGTATTCCTGCGGACTGAACAAATCCGGTCGTTTGCTCCCGATAAACTCCACAACTTCCTCATACCCAGCCAACTGCGGACTCGGTGCGACGGTCACATCGCCATTCATGTTTTTCAATTTGATGCTGTGCCCCCAGCCTGTCACAGCGTTGATCTCGGTCCAGTTTAACGTCCGAGTGCCTAGGATTGTTTGAGTGGAAATCCCGTCGTTTGAGACGATGGTTTTCACGGTCATCGTATAGAGCGAAGAAAGGAAAATAACCGCGAACAAAGCTGCGATCACAAAGTTGGAAATGTCCGTTGACTTGTCCCATGAAGAAATGAGTCCAACTGCCAGGACAACGAAAACTAAAACCAGGATCACAAATTGTGAAGTTGGGTGGCGGTAGATGCGCGGTTCGTCAAGCATACTATTTTCCTCTGGCTGACTCTATCATATTTTGGTGTTTCTCCTTTCGAATCCAATTCATTTTAATTCCAGCCCGTTCCCCCTTGTATCCTGTATAATTGAACGCATGTCCCTGTCAGAAGACCCGATCATTCCAACGGAGCCGCCATCCCGTCCAAGGGAGGAAGTTCGTAATCGCCGCAGACGTGCCACGCGCCGTTCCTTCATCCCTACGGATGCAGAGGGGCAAGCCACGCTCATCTCCGAACTTTCGCGCCGTGCGTATCCGTCCTTTGAGTTATTCGTTTTTTCGTTAGCCTGCGGCGCGATCCTTGGCTTGGGCTTTTTACTTGATTCACAAACTGTATTGCTGCTCGGTATTCTCGTCGCACCGTTGATGACTCCCTGGGTGGGTTTTCTGCTTGCCATTCTCACCGGCTCGTTGCGTTTTCTTTTTGAAACCGTCATGGCCTTGCTCATCAGCCTTGTTCTTGTTTTTGTCGGCGGCCTGCTGACCGGTCTCGCGGCGCGCGTCTTCCCCCCGATCACCCTTACCAACGTTTTCATCCATTCACGCTTATGGATCCCCGCTCTGTTTGTGCTGGCCATTGGCGCGGTCACTCTGGTTGCATCTTTTGTGCGCTCGGAAGATAAGCCCTTCCTTCCCAGCGTTCTCGTTGCATATGCTTTTTACCTGCCAGTCAGCGCAAGCGGTTTGGGTCTCGGTTATGGTTTGCAAGGTGTCTGGCCTCAAGGCATGCTTGTCTTCCTTGCACATTTTGCGATCGCAAGCGTTCTCGGTCTGATCACCCTTTATGCTTTGCGATTGCGCCCGTCCATGGGCGGCATCATCTTCAGCATCATTACACTTCTGTTGTTCGTTTTGGTCATGTTCCGATTGATGGGATCAGGCTTCCCGTCGAAAGAAGCGGCGGCAGCGGCAACATCCACTCCCACGACTCAGCCATCCCCGCTTCCTTCTGCAACCTCGAGCCTGACTCCAACAGCTACAAAAACGGTACTCGCTTCAAGCACTCCCGCTCCGCGCACCCCAACCAGCTCACCCACCCCGGATGGAACCATCACCGTAACAGCGACCGGGGAAACGGCCAGCCCGGTGCCTCTCACTATTTCAGTGACCGTGCCTGTGACGGAAACGCCAACCATCACGATGACGATCCCGTCCACACCCACCTACGCGAGGATCTCCGCCAATGAAGGCGGCGGTGCGAACCTGCGTCAAAGCCCCGGCGGAAAATATGTGATGACCCTGCTCAACGGCACTATTGTAGAGACCTATTCAGACTTCCGCGAAGTGAACACTGTGACATGGGTTCATGTCTTCGTTACGATCAATGGGCAGCGCGTGGAAGGCTGGTTGTTGGAATCTGTGGTGCAATATGCAACTCCCGCCCCCAACTTTGAAGCATCCGCCACACCAACATTCGGCGTAACTCCGTCCCCATAATTAAAATAATCCTGAAATGCGGATGTGATGTCCGCATTTCGCTTTAATCTCATTTCAAAAAGAGGAAAAATAAATGCCCATTCATTTCGGCACGGACGGCTGGCGCGCTGTCATCTCGGATAGTTTTACGTTTGGTAATCTACGCATGGTCTCTCAGGCTATTGCGGATGCGGTGGCTTCCGAACATTGGGATAAATCCCCAAATGTGGACACAAGTAAGATCGTGGTCGGGTACGACACTCGCTTTTTGTCCGACCGTTTTGCCGGGGAAGTGGCGCGTGTGCTCGCTGCCAATGGATTTACGGTGTTATTGGCCCAGTCTGACTCACCCACACCTGCAATTTCTTTTGCTGTAAAAGATAATAATGCCATTGCGGGTGTGATGATTACAGCTTCGCACAATGCGCCGCGTTACAACGGCGTGAAGTTAAAGGGCGCATTTGGCGGTTCGGCTTTGCCCGAACAATGCCGGCGCGTGGAAGTGTATATCAACGATAACGAAGAACAGGCTCGCGGCCCCAACTTGATGGATTTCAACAAGGCGCGCGATGCGGGCCTGATACAAAAATTCAACCCGCTGCCATCGTATTTTGAACACCTGCGCAAGCTGATCAATACCGATATTATCGCGGATAACCCACAGCGGTTTGTTGTAGATGCCATGTATGGCTCAGGTCGCGGCGTGATCAAGTCCTTTTTGCAGGGGACGGGCTGTGAGATCGCTGAAATCCGCGGTGAGATGAACCCCGGTTTCGGCGGTGTGCATCCCGAACCGATCGCCAAATACCTTGGCCCGCTGGCAAGCGCTGTCAGCTCTGGTGTTGGTAATTTCGGCGTGGTGACGGATGGTGATGCTGACCGCATCGGCGCGATGGATGAGCGCGGCAATTTTGTCGACCCGCATAAGATCATGGCGTTGGCGCTTAAGTACCTGGTTGAAAAACGCGGCATGAGCGGCGCCGTGGTGCGGACAGTATCCACAACGCGCATGATCGACAGACTTGCCAAACGCTACGGCTTGAAATTATATGAAACCCCGGTCGGCTTCAATCACATTGCCGATTACATGATGAAGGAAGATGTGTTGATCGGCGGCGAAGAATCAGGCGGCATTTCCTTTAAGGGACACATCCCCGAAGGCGACGGCCCTATCATGGGCTTGCTGCTGGTGGAAATGGTGGCTGCCTCGAAAAAGTCCCTCACTGAAATGGTGGATGACCTGCTTGATGATGTAGGCCCTGCTCTTTACGAGCGCGTGGACCTGCGCCTCAGCCGCCACGTTGCCAAAGCTGAAATGACGGATTTCCTCACAAAGAAAGCTCCTGCCGAAATTGGCGGACAAAAAGTGGAAGAGATCAGCCAGCGCGATGGCGTGAAATATATTATGGCCGATGATTCGTGGCTGTTGATCCGTCCATCTGGAACGGAACCTGTCCTACGGGTATATGCAGAAGGACGAACCCAGGCAATGGTCAAAGCGCTGCTGGGATATGGAAAAACGGTAGCCGAAAGCGTGGTGTAGAAAACAAAAACGGGACAGCGAATTCGCTGTCCCGTTCGTTTTACGCGGGGGAAAATTAGCGGCTCAAACCTGGGGAAGTGCGTAACCTGCGAGCCAGCAGAATCACGATCACAAAAGCAAGCGCCATCACAACCAGTCCGGGCACGCCGAGGTCATCAATGAAGCCGGTGTTCGGGAGAGCCGTGGTGGTGGGTACAACCGTAAGCTGTGCCGCGGCGGCGATCGTCAACGCGGCGGCAACCGTGGCGGTGGCGGCGGCAGGAGTCCCTATGGCCAGCGCATTTACGGAGGGATCAACAGTTGAAGTGGCTGTGGCAACATTGACCACCTTTGTCGGTTCAGGTGTGGAGGTGCTGGTGGGGATGATCGATGCCTGGAAAGTGGCAGTCAATGCGGAACTGATGAATTCGTTATTGGTGGCCAGAGCTGTCGCGGCAGCGCTGGTGGCTTCCGCCCGTTGAGCCGCGGTGTTGGCTCCTCGTGAACCAAATAGATAAACACCCACAAGGCAGGCGATCGAGATCAAGATGATCCCGCCCAAAATGCCGACAGCAACAAGAAAAGTACGGTTGTTGTTTGATTCTTCGGGCAGTGCGGCTTCTTCGCCTTCATCAAAATTGCTATCATCGAAAGACATGTAACACTCTCCTGATTATTTTGCCGCTTCAAAATTAAATGCGGTCTTATGTAAAACTTTATTCAGAATATTATCCCACAACTTCAAGGTTTACGAGAGGCGCAATGACTGTTTCATTATTTTCCAGCTTTACTTCTGCGGCAGGAGCACGCAAGCCGCTCGGCAGAACGCTTAAACCAGGTTTTATGGCAACAATTGAACCGATCATCCCCATAAAAGGTGGACGGCGCATGCGTACCTGCAAGCCGGCGGCAAAAGTTTCCACCTCGCGTAAGGGAGGCGGTTCTGTTGAAATGGGCAAAGGAATGATCACTTCCGGCCTTGCGCCGCTGTAGCGATCGAAAACTTCAGCGTTCACAGTCATTTCGCGTTTGGCATTTGTGCTGAGCAGCTTATATGCCACGGAGTTCATCGGCAGAGTGCCGAAACCGTCCGTCACGATGATGGGATAACGCATCTCTCGTGCTTTTTGCAGCAGAGATGGGAAAATGCTGGAGAGGATCAATCCGCGAACGGGCAATTCCCCGGCGGCATCCAACGTTTCTTCATCCTTGACGGTGCCGCCCAGAATAATGTAGCCGCGCAGGCTGATATCCAAACTTCCAATCGCCAGCACGCTGTCTGCTTTTTCCATGAGGTTGACGAGCAATCCTGAATCGGTCCGTCCGTTGCCCCACACTCCCTGGACCAGGGAACCCACAGTCTGTATGACTGCGCCGCGATTGGGGATCACTTCAATGATCGTGCCAGGGATACCGGCGCGAAGCTCTATTTTTGATTCACCGGCTTCCATCAATACCTGTCCGCCGCCGACTGCCACCACACGTCCTTCGCGCGGCGTGCGGACCGAGCGCGGAAAAAGCCCCTTGCCCACGGCGATCTCTGCACTGGCGGGCAGCTTATCATTCACTTTGCACTTGACGAGCTTGTCAGCTAGAGCCGGGGATACATGCAGGAGACGTGCGACATCAAGGAGCACGTGTTCGCGAGCCCAACGGGCTTCAGCGATCACTTCCATGGGAGTCACTTTTTGTCCGGGCCGCACATTCACGGTCCCAGAAACAGGCAAAAGCCGTTCCCGAACAATGGATGTAAGTCCGATAATATGATTTACGGGCGCCTGCATCTTCTACTCGCCTCCGAGGGTCCAGTTCCATTTTTTGATGAGTTCACGGCGGCGTACTGCATCAGTTGGAAGTTCCAAAGGACGTCCGCGCCCGTCGAAGACGACGCCTAACGCTCCGCCGCTTACTGGGATGGTTCCACTGCGGCCTGGCCCAAAACCGACATCTGCTCCGCGCAGACCTTGAATGGTGAGGCTGCCTGTTTCCCCATTTGCCAGCGGCAGGGTTTCGATGGTTCCGTATTTCAATTCCACGCGGGCTTCAGCGCCGTTTTCGTAATTCAATTTCGCCTTCAGGATGGGTGTGCCATAACTTGCAGCGACCACCGGCGAGACGACAGTCCCTACGCTGAGGAAGGCGCCGGATTCAAGCACCTGCACGGGCAGAATGTTGTTCTGTGATGCAGCTGCGCCTAACAGGGGCAGCAGATTATTCTGATCGATGATGATGGTGGTCACGCCCACAGGTTGGATCGAGTCAAGGAGCAGGAGCAAGCCGTTGCCAGGGTGCGAAGCGTCACTCAGTGCGCCGCCTCCAGCGAGGATCGGCTCAAAGAGCGGAGTCAGATTAGGTTTGATGGATGCGATGTTCTGCGGAAAGTCACGGCGTGCGGATTGCATCGCAAGATAGAGCGCCTGTCTTGAAACCGCCTGTGCCATGGCAAGGTCTTCGCGGGTGGCGGCGATGGTGGATGGATACAGGGATTTTTGGTAGAGGTAGTCGCGCAGTACGCCTGTGGAAATATCGAGAGATGACCAGCGCAGAATGTCTTCAAGAGTTGTGTAGTTGAGCAGGTTTGGTAGGTTTTCGCCGAGGCCGAATTGAGGCAAGACTTTCAACGTAGATTTTCCGTTGAAGCCTGCTGCAATGATCGCCGCGGATGCGCCAAGGTCCACACTCAGGATTCCTTTTTTCGAGCCGTACACTTTTGCGAGGAAACGCACCATGCGCCCTGTGGCGTACGCGGTCGGCAGGATGTGCCCGCCAGACCATAAATCTAACAAGTCCACGCCTTTGATCTGACGCTTGCGGATGCTGATCATCATGTGGGCGAGTTCGCGTTCAGCGGGGTCGATATCTTCTGTTTCAAGAGAGGGACGTACATTCGGGCTGAAATGCAGAGAAGTGGAAAGAGAACCGACAAGGGTCTTGACTTCCTCTTCCATTTTTTCGTTGCCTGCAAATAGAACGGCGGGACGTTTTTCTTCGGGCAGAAGGAAACTGGCAAGACCGATGGGTTCGAGTAATTTTTGAATGGAGAGCGATGCTCCGCCGTCTGTGCCGCCTGTGATGACTACGAGGTCAGGGCGTAAGCGCAAAAGGCTGTCGATCTGCTGGTCTGGCTTGCGCGTGTCGTTCAAGCCGATGGTATCCACGATGCGGGTGTAGGTGGATTCTGTCAGCCTGCGTGCGCTTTCCAGCGACACATCTTTTAGCAGACCAACAATGACCGTCTTGATGACCGGGCCTGCAGAGAGAGTGACGACGAGCGCATCCACGCCGCTGCCGTTTGACTGACTCGGCGTAATAAGACCGCGGGAAGCATCGAGCAGCTTTTTCCCCACAACCTTTTGCAAATTCAAAATGGCATTGCGCGCGCCTTCCGCAACATCCTTGAAAGGCGCTTCTGCGGTGGTGGTGGCGGTGCCGGATGCCACAAAGCGATATTCGCCTTCGATCACGTCGAAAAGTACGGCGCGTGTATTCGCCGCGCCGACATCTATTGCTAGCAGGGAGTTACCGTCAACCAGTGAGGATGGCATGATTGCTAAAAGTTCCCAAGAAGAGTGGTGATGAAATTAATGATCGACGAAATACGTTCGATCAAGGCGGTCAGTGAAGCTGCGTACACACCGGCAAAGATCGCACCCAATGTAATACCGATGAAGATGCGTCCCACCCAGGCGGCGATCTCGATCAATCCAAAACGACGCATGGTGCCGTCAGCCCGGGGACTCGCGCCGAAGTGGAAATAGATAAGAGTGAAGATCGTGCCAAGCAGGACGATCAGTCCGTTGCCAAGCACTTCTGCCTGACTGATATTGTTTGCAGCGGCGGCTTTCAGGTCAAAGAAGTTGATCGCCGCGTTCATCTGTGGGATGAGCGTTCCGGAGACTGCGCCGGCAATTGTCACCGCCGCGCCCGCGCCGACCAAATAAGCCATGGTCATGCGCGCTGCACCGGTCATGCGTGAAGATATTTTCAGAATAATGAACAGTCCACCTATTAGAGGAAAGGCTGCCAATATTTGTTCGATCATCGAACCGTACAGGAAGGGATAAACGAGGCGTGGGACGAGTACCTGCCAGACAATGATTGCCGCAACATATCCCGCGGATACCCCAACGAAAATATAGACTGCGATACGGAAAAGGGCGTTATCTCCAATTAAGTAACTGAAGATGAGGAGAGTGAATAAAAGACTGATGAAGCCGGTGATCAGATCAAGAGAAAGGATCATCCTATTTTGCCTCCCTTACTGATGAACGATCACGCAGGCCGAGGATCAAATTCCACAGGCCGCCGCCCACTACAAGAGCCACGGCCAACAGCATGCCAAGGCTGTAGGCATCCCAATAGGTTTTGGCGGTTTGGGTTGAGCCAGGATAATTTTGTTCGAAGACAGCGGCGCCGTATAAACCAGCCACCATGCCGTTGACCTGCTGGGATTCGAAATATGGCTGGATCATTGGCGCGGCTTGCGCACTGGAGATCACGATCACAGGCAGACTGTTTTGTGCTGATTCGGTTTGCTCAATCCATGCGCGGGCTGAATCTGCGTTGTCTGTGACGAGGATCATTGCCATGAATAATTCCGAGAGCGAGTTGAGGTTATCGGGAGCGGATGCCCATGCGGGTTGGAGGTACATATCCAACTGGGCAGTGCCGCGCGGGTTTTGCACAAAATCGCGGATGCCCAACTGCCCGCCGGGCAGGTAACCCAGATTCGAGTAGGTGAATCCGCTGTTTTTGTAATGATCAGCCAAAGGTCCAGCCACGAAGCGCTCTGCCAGCAGCGACCCTGTTTCACTCGTGGAAATAAAAGTCAAATTGGGGTGGCTGTAGAAGATCATCTGGTCAAAGAAGGGAGCTGCAGCAGCTTCCACTTCACCAACGCGTGAGGCTTCAAGGTCAAAAGCGACCAAGACAGGCGCACCTTGCGGAAGAGAGCGTGATAAATCTGCCGCACGACTCACTTCGCGTGGAACACCCAGAGGCAGTGAGAAGAGCGTTCCCGGCATCATGCCGAATGTCACTGCCGCAAAAATTAATATGAAAAGGAACCAGCGCAGACTGCGTGAAGTCCGTAAGGCAGAGAAGGATGCGATCGGGACTGGAGCGGTTTCAGCAGCAAGGATCTGTTCAAGGAGTTCCGCGTGAGCTTGCTGCTCTTCGCTGGCTTGCAGCCGAATTGAATATGCCTTGGGTTTGCTGGTTGGGGTAAAGCCCGGGACGGAAGGTAATACGCCTTGCAAGCCCGCCAACGCGCCACGGGATTCAAGGGTCTGGTCACTGGAAAAAGAGGAGGAAGGAATGCTGTTGGGTAATGCCGCATCCACCGGACGCATTGCCTGCACCCATGAAGGTAGCTCGCCGGGTGCGATCGCGTCTGTATTGGTGATCGGCGTTGGGGTGTTTGAGGGGGGAAGTTCCATGGCGTTTGATAACCATGCGGGCATTTCTGCGAAAAGATCATCGCCGCTTTCCTTGGGGGACGATAAGCCTAGCTCCCCTGCGAATGCAGATGACATGTCATCTGCGAAGGGCGCATCCTTCTCAACCGTGGATGAAGGTTCGGGTTGCGGTTCTTCCAGTGTTTTGAAGGCGCTCAGCCAGTCTGGCGTATCTGTGGATGAGTCTTCAACTGGTGCAGGCTCAGAAGGCGCCGCTGTGGGTTGCTCAAAAATACTCGAGATTGGCGCTGCGGCTTTTAACCAATCCGGCATCCCGCCGAGGTCATCACCGTCTTCTTGTACGGGCGCATCGCTGGCGGGCGTCGTGTCTTTTGGTGTGGAGGGCAGTCGCACGGTTTCTTCACTAGCCGACAACCAGGCAGGTAGCTCACCAGTAACCGAAGCAGGGGCATCCTTCTTTAGCCACTTTGGGGTCGTATCCTGAGTGGGTTTTGGGGCAGAGTCAACTTGATCGTTTAACCAAGATGGCAATTCACCTGTGGATACCAATGCGGGCGGCTTGGGCTTGCTCGAACCGGGTTCTGTATCAACAGGAGCAGCGGCACTTTGAGGTTTATCTTCTATGCCGCGCAGCCAGTCCGGCACGTCAATAGACAGATCCGCTGCGTCACTGGGCGCTTCCACTGATGAGGCGGAAGGTATGGAATTATCTCCCGCTGCCATCTGCCGCAGCCAGTCCGGTGTGTCGGCATCACTCGTCGAAGCTGCGCTTGATGGAATGTCAAGTGAAGAGGCCTGTGGTTCGTCGCTGACTTCCGCATCTGCGGCCATCTGGCGCAGCCAGTCTGGGGTTTCAGAGGATTCAGCCTGGGATTCGTTAAACGTTGTGTCGAAGGATGAGGATAGCGGTTCTTTTTTCGCTTCTTCATCCGCTGACATTTGACGCAGCCAATCTGGGGCGTTATCTTCGCTGGAGGCTGTTGAAAAGGTCTCGTCAAATGAAAGTTCTGCTTTCGGCGTTTCAACAAGCTTGGAGTCATCCGCGTTGCGGAACCAATCGGTCAGTTCATCTTTTTCATTTGCCTGTGATTCGTTCGCTGTGAGGCCGGCCATCCAGGAAGGAGTATCCGAATCGTTTTCCGGTTCATCCTGTGCGAAATCTCCCTTGCCGCCCAATTCAACGCGGCGGGTTTCGGTTATTTCGCCCCCGGCCTTTTTAGGTTTCGGGGCGGCACCTGTAATGCTGGCTAGCCAGTCCGGTGTTTCATCGTCTTCATTATCATCCGACTGGGATCTTAACCCGGCCAAGAAATCTTCCGAAGAGTTCCCAGGCGTTTTTTGCTCGGGCTTTTGAGCAGCCTGAGATTGAGCTTCCTTATCTGCGGTTCGCGCAGAGTCACGCGCATCTCTTAGCCATTGCGGCAGGATGGGCTCGAGCTCGGCAGTGTTCTTCTTGGTGGGTGCCTGCCCGGGTGTGAACGAGGAGTCTGTATTTTTGTTTGAAGCGGCAGGGTTCTGTAGGGGAGATTTGCAATACTGGCAGAATTCCTTGCCATCTGGATTGTTTTTGCCGCAAACAGGACATTTGATAAGGTCTGCCATTATTGTCCCCCATATGGTCGGTCAATGCCGAATAAGACGCGCAAGCCGGTAGTCAGCGTTCCAAGTGCCACGCCGATCAAAATTCCGCGCGCGCCACCGAGTGCCCAGATTTGGCTTACCCAGGGGCGGATCAATGTGCCGACTATGGGGATATCCCCGAATGGCAAGGTAGCGGAGCCGAGGAATAGCAGAGCGGCGGTTATCAAAAAGATAACGCCCATCAGATCTGTGCGGCGGCGAAGGAGTCGAATGGCGGCGTACAGCAAGGAGATGGTCAGGATGCCCATCAATGCTGCTTCAGTTGGGACGATGATACCGTTCAGTACCATCTGCATGATGCTATGTTGGGGGCGCAGGAGAATGCCAAAGAAAAGAGTGGCAGCCAACCCGATGATAAGAAGCGCGCTGTAAACACCGCCCTTTTCGCCGCGTCGAATTTTATCCATGTGAACGGTGAATAGGTTGAAGATCCCCACGAGCACTGCCACACCTGCAAGGATGACAGCCCAATTTAATAGAAGGGTTTGGATGGGTGCGAACGCCTCGAAGAAGTAACCAAATAAAATCAAGACGCCGGTTGCAATGGCGATGACTGCGGTAATGACTCGCATTAGATCGTCCCTAAAAATTTGATTGCCGCACCGCCTACCAGGGCGGCGATAACCAGCCAGCGCAAAACATCCTGGACGGTGAGGCTGGCCAGGTGGGCGGTCCCTGCACCAAGATAGGCGCCGGCGGCGAAAAGTTCTTCGCCAATCAGTTCATCCTGTGTGTTTGCAAATAGGACGGCTTGTCCACTGAGGTTGTCGCTTGCGCCGATCATAGGGATGCTGTCACGGTCTGAAGCATCGGCAATCAGGGCGGCTTCAGCGCCAAAGTGCCCAAGCATGATGGTAGTGGAAACTTTCTCGTTTCTGGAAATGTGCATGGCGCCTGCGGCAAAGCCGATGGGAGTTAAACCGGTGACGCGGCCTGCGGTATGAGAATAAAATTCCTCCACGCTGGCTGCCTGATAGCCCGCTTGCACAGTATCCTGGGAGAGCAAGCCAAGAACGGCATCTCCGGAGGAGGCGACGGCAGGCATGTCGCTGACGGATGTTTTTTCTGCAACGATTCGAAGAGTGGCAAGCCCGGCCAGAGCCGAACCTCCGCGCGCATCAAGCAGGCTGCCGTGTCCAAGGGAAATGTGCAGGCGGGAGCCGTCCTCAATGCTTAATCCCAGCACACGGTATAGGCGGGTGAGCGCGGGAATATCCCGCAGACGGGCGGGTGAATTTCTTTTCCAAAGTGTAATCACCAGTAAAAGAAGCGCGGCGAACACGATAATCAACAGCGGGGTTAGTTGTGCAAATTGTGCGATCATCCTTTAATTCCTTCCCCAATCAGAAAAGACGCAAATGCGCGTGCTTCATTTTCTTCTTCAAGAGTTTCTGCAAGTGCAGTGAGTTGATCGCTCTTAATAAAGCCACCGGTAAAATAAATCGCCTGCGCTCCAAACAAAGCAAGAGGGCTTCCTGCTTCAAGGAACGAGGCGATCAGTTCGTTAAGTTGATATCGGCGCAAGGACTCAGCCCAGCGCGGCCAAAATTCGCGCGGTGACTTCATAGTTAATGCGAGTATAGCATAATTTTAATGTTGACCCGCGTCTCTCCGTATGTCGGAAAGGTTACAGTTGTATGAAGCTTCCTGGCTGATGATTAAGGTGCAATGGTTGTACCGGGTAATATCTCTGCGTCTTTGGGAATGACAACGATCCCGTCACGTACATACCAGTTCACATTGTCAATATCTGTGTTGCGAGGGAAGGGACGGATGGTGACATTGGCTCCGATACGTGTGTTTTTATCGAGAATGGCGCCTTCAATGTAACAGTTCGCGCCAATTCCGATGGGCTGGCCTTCGCGTTCACGTTCATAATAATCAGAACCCATTACAATGCTGTCACGGATGACACAACCGGAAGCGATCTGGCTGCGAATACCGATGATGGAATGGGAAATCTCTGATTTCAAAATGCGGCTTCCCTCGGAGATGAGCACATCGCGGAAGTTGCTGTCCTCTACGATCGAGCCGGGCAGGAAGCGCGTATCGGTATAGATGGGGAGTTTCGCGTCGTAGAAGTTAAATGGCGTTTCCGGAGTAGTCAGCGCGAGGCTGGTTTCGTAGAACGAACGAATTGTTCCAATGTCCTGCCAGTAGCCATCGAAGTCAAAGCCGAAAACCGAGTGGGAGGTGATGGCCTGCGGGATGATGTCACCACCAAAGTCATCATGGTTGGGGAAGTTGGTCAGCAGGTCGATGAGCACCTTTGTCTTGAACATGTAAATGCCCATGGATCCAAGGAAAGGTCTTTCGGGATCGTCACGGCTGATGAATTTCTTTTGTACGTCCGGGTCTTTGGGTTTTTCTACAAAAGAGGAGATGCGTCCATCTTCTTCACGTTTTAAGATGCCAAAACGCGTCACCTCTTCCCTTGAGATCGGTTGTACCGCCACGGTGATATCGGCTTTGTTGCTCCAGTGAAATTCAGCCATGGCCTTGTAGTCCATGCGGTACAGATGGTCACCAGCAAGGATCAGCACATGCTTTGCTCCAGAGGCCTGGATCTCAAGCAATTGCTTGCGGACCGCATCTGCCGTGCCCTGATACCAGTCAGCGCTTTCGATCGTCTGCTCGGCGGCCCAGATCTGCACCCAGCCCTGGTGGAACGAATCAAAGTTGTAGGTGCGGGTGATGTGGCGATGTAAAGACACGGAGTTGAACTGCGTCAGAACCGCAATACGATAGATCTCTGAATTGATGCAATTGCTGATGGGGATATCAATGAGGCGGTATTTACCGGCAATGGGCACGGCTGGCTTGGAACGCATTTGCGTTAATGGATACAAGCGCGCGCCGCGTCCTCCACCCAAGATGACCGCCAGGATATCATTTAATGAGGGCATAGTAGCCTCCTGGAATTTTCTTCGCCAGTGCTGCGCGGCGAGATGTCACCTATTTTACACCCATCATCTTGCGAATGCGATAAAAAATGAACACAAAAGGGTAGATCAGCAGGATCAACAGATCTGTGACAACAAAGAGGAGGAATAGTTTCATATCAATAATCTCCAGAAAAAAGTAGAGGCTCGTCTCAGGAGGGTATACGTTTTTCCATAAAGTATGTGTTATTGCTTTTAAATTTTACAATTTCAAAAAACCAAAGTCAACGCATTTAGAAGAGTTCATATAAAACTCAAACGTCCCCCAGAAATGGGGGACGTTTGAAGGGGATACCGTAAGGTATAATACCGCTCGGGTACGATGTCTGCCAGTGCCGAAGGAGGGAATCGAACCCTCATTCCCGTAGGGAACACGATTTTGAGTCGTGCGCGTCTGCCTATTCCGCCACTTCGGCTCTTTTGCGAACGCAAGTATACCACTCCCAACAACAAGGTCAAGATGAAACTAGGAATTATTGGATTACCCCAATCAGGAAAGACAACGATTTTCAACGCGCTCACACGCGGCAACGCTCCCACCAACGCATCGGCAGGGCGTATTGAAGTGCATCAATCCGTAGTGGATGTTCCCGACCCGCGCGTGGATCTGCTATCGAAAATGTTCAACCCGAAGAAAACGGTCTACACCAAGGTGACGTACGCGGATATTGCCGGGCTGGAAACTGGTTCGGCCAAAAGCGGCATTTCCGGGCAGCTGTTGAATCACCTCAACCAAATGGAAGCATTGATCCTCGTGGTGCGCGCTTTCGAAAATGACAGCGTGATGCACCCCAGCGGAAGCGTCAACTCGTTGCGCGATGTGGACACGATGCTGACCGAGCTTTTGCTGAACGATCTCATTGCCGTGGAGCGCAAACTGGAACGCCTGGTGGATGAACGTAAAAAAGGCGGCACTGATAAAGTGGTGAACGCGCGCCAGACGGAATTGTTCGAGAAATTGCACAAAACCCTTTCAGATAACCTACCCTTGCGGACTCTGGAATTTACCAACGACGAGCAAAAGGAACTCTCCAGCTTCGGTCTGCTCACCCGCAAACCGATCCTCACGGTGTTTAACCTCGGTGAAGGGCAGCAGGCTCCCGAAGCAAAACTTGACCATGCATCCGTTGCTTTGATGGGCAAGCTGGAAATGGAGATTGCTCAACTTTCTTCCGAGGATGCTTCTGTTTTCATGGAAGAATATGGCATCAAGGAACTCAGTCTGAACCGCATGATCAACCTCTCCTATGAACTGTTGCAGATACAGACCTTCTTCACGGTGGGCGAGGATGAGGTCCGCGCATGGACAACGCACCGCGGCGCGACGGCGCAGGAATCTGCCGGAGAGATACACACCGATCTTTCGCGCGGATTTGTCCGGGCGGAGGTGGTGGCTTACGAAGACTTGATCAGCCTCGGGTCTATGAATGAGGCGAAGGCCAAAGGTAAGTTAAGGCTTGAAGGCAAGGAATATCCAGTTAAGGACGGCGATATCATGCACGTCCGATCCAGCTTGTAATTTCGAGGAAAGATGATCCTGGAAAAACTTGTGGAAGCGGGTCAGTTCGGATTAGACGTTCTCTTCAAACGTGTTGAATCTTCACGGGCAAAATGGACTGCGGGCTTTTTGCTCGCAGGTCTTTTTTTAGGCGGGCTGCTGTATTGGGGTTCCTTCCTTGATTGGACCAACAACCGTTTTGATATTCAGGACTGGCATGTACATGTCGGGCCGTATCTTGATTTTTTGAGCAAGTCGCTGCGCAGCGGACAGTTCCCGATGCACGCGGACTCGCCTTACATGATCCCGTCTCAATATCTTGCTAGACAGAACCGTCCGCTTTCTCCGCAGATCCTTTTGCTTGTTTTTTTGAACCCAGCCACGTATGTGCTTGTGAATGTCTGGCTCTTTTACGGCCTTGGCTTTTGGGGGATGTTGTTGATCCGTGAAAGATACAAACTCTCGTTTGTTTCCTTCCTTTCCATGTTTCTGCTGTTCAACCTGAATGGCCATATCGTTGCGCACATGGGGTCGGGACACTTTGAGTGGGTGGGGTATTTCCTTTTGCCTTTTTATGTTTTGCTGGTGCTAAAAATGGTGGAGGGCGAGCCGACAGGGTGGCAGTGGCTGCTTTCGATGTCGGTTGTGTTGTTAGGGATCGTCCTTCAGGGAGCCGCGCACTTCTTTATTTACTGCGTCGCTTTCCTGCTGTTGCTTGGAGTATTTCAGCCGCGTTATTTTTCAACAGTCATCAAAACCATTGTTTTGGCGGGGCTTGCAAGTATGGTGCGCGTCCTTCCGCCTGCGATCCAATTTGCGGGCGGCACTGGCCTCAAAAGCCTCGGTGGATTTGATTCGGTCAAGCAGATGTTCGAGATGATGGTCTTTCCGAGCAGCCGTGGATATTGGGAGCAGACTTATTTCGTGGGGTTGCTTGGTTTTGCCTTCATCCTCTATTTTGGAGTCATTCGAAATTGGACGAGGAACGAGTCGCATCATCCTCTTTACCTGCCAGCGTTGACCATGACCTTTTTCTCGGTGGGGGCGATTTACCTGCCGCTCTTTAGTTCGCACATTCCCTTTTTGGATTCGCAGCGCGCACCGACCCGCTTCCTGATCGTCCCGCTTGTTTTCTTCATCACCCTGGCTGGGATTCAGTTCCAGTCCCTGCTTGATGAGTGGGATTCAAAGAACTGGGAAAAGTATGTCATGGTTTTGTTCGGTGAAGCTTTGATGGCATATGACTTGCTGGTCAATTCGCGGGTCTGGAGCCTGGATAATTACAGCGATTCGGCGCGCGTGACGGATGTCATTGAGGTGGCGGTGGCCAATTATCCCGACCCCACTTACACGGCTACATTGATCGTTGGTTTCACTTGTACGTTGATCACTCTTGGCGTTCTGGTATTTTTGGCCTATCGCGAACGTAAACGATTGGTAATAAAATAACTCCATTGCAATGCCTATATTTTTAGTAATTCAATAAAAGGAGAATCGTATGGCATATAAACTTTCAAAATGGGATCTTTCCCCGCTATATCCCGGGTACGACACCCCTGAACTGCAAAGCGCCTTCGATATGATCGAAGAGCAGGTAACTTCCTTTGAAGGCGTACGCAGCAGACTTAAACCAGATATGCCCACTGACCAGTTTGTGGACGTACTGCGAGCCAGCGAGATCACAACCCGCGTGAGTCATAAGCTGTACTCATTTGCTGGATTATCTTTCACTGCAGATACGCAAGACCAGAAAGCACAGGCGTTGCAAGCGCGTGTCTTGCAATTCCTGGCTGAGATCGAGAACCGCACATTGTTCTTCGGCTTGTGGTGGAAGGAATTGGATGATGTGAATGCAAAACGCCTGATGGAAGCTTCAGGTGACTATCGCTATTATCTCGAAGCGATGCGCCTGTATAAGCCGCACACCTTGAGCGAAGCGGAGGAGAAGATCGTCAACATCAAGAACGTGACGGGTGTGAATGCGCTCGGCAATCTGTACGACTCCATTACGAACCGCTATGTGTTCAAGATGAAGGTGAACGGCAAAGAGAAGGAAATGACTGCCTCGGAGTTGTTCTCCTTCCGATACAGCACAGACCCGAAAGTACGCGCTGAAAGTTATCAGTCACAGTTCAAAGTCTATGCAGAGGATGGCCCCATCCTTGGGCAAATCTACCAAACGATCCTGCGCGACTGGCACAATGAGAACGTCAACCTGCGCAAGTTCAAGAGCGCGATTGCGCCGAGAAACCTGAACAACGATATCCCTGAAGAAGCGGTGGAAGCCTTGCTGGGTGTGGCTCGCAAGAATACGAGTATCTTCCAGCGCTACTTCAAAATGAAAGCCAAGTATGTTGGCATGAAGAAGATCCGCCGTTATGATATTTATGCCCCGGTGGCTGCTTCCAAGAAAACTTATAACTGGGATGAAGCCGTGACCATGGTATTGGATGCTTTCAACGCCTTCGAGCCCAAGATAGCAGGTTTGGCAAAGCGAGTCTTTGACGAAAGCCGCATTGACAGCGAGATCCGCAAAGGCAAGCGCGGCGGCGCGTTCTGCTGGTCTGTGCTGCCGGAATTAACCCCGTATGTGATGGTTAACTATCAAGGCACGGGACGCGAAGTAGCGACCCTCGCGCATGAACTCGGTCATGCGATCCATGCCATGCTGGCGTCACATCACAGCGCGTTCACGTTCCATTCGTCCTTGCCGCTGGCGGAGACTGCCTCCACATTTGCGGAAATGGTGTTGATCGACAAGCTGCTTGCGGAAGAAAAAGATGAATCCGTGCGCCGCGATATTCTCTTCAAGCAAATGGACGATGCGTACGCGACCATCATGCGCCAATCTTACTTTGCGATGTTTGAGAAGACCGCGCATGAGATGGTTCAGAAGAACGCCTCCGTAGATGACCTGAGCAATGCCTATCTCGAGAACTTGAAGGAACAGTTCGGCGATTCAATTGAACTAAGCGATGATTTCAAGTGGGAATGGGTAGGCATCCCGCATATTTATCAAGTCCCGTTCTATGTGTATGCCTATGCTTTCGGTCAGTTGCTTGTGTTGGCTTTGTACCAGCAATTCAAAGCAGAAGGTGAATCGTTCAAGCCGAAGTATCTCAAGATCCTTTCCGCAGGCGGTTCCGAAGCGCCAGAGAAGATCCTGAGCGAAGCGGGCATCAACATTCGCGACCCGAAGTTCTGGCAGGGCGGTTTCGATGTGCTGGAGAAACTAGTCAGCGAATTGGAGAAGCTGCCAGTGCCGAAGAAGGCAAAGCCTGCGGTGAAAAAGATTGCAAAGAAAGTCGTTGCAAAGAAAAGTGTGAAAGCCAAGACGGTGAAGAAGAGTAAAAAGTAACGAGTAATAAGTAAAGAAGTAAAAAGGTGGCCTGTATCTCACAGGTCACCTTTTTTGTCTTACAGGTCTGTGCCTTTTAGTTTTCGTGAAATTCTCCAGTATTGAAAGCCGAAGATGGCTCCGAACGTGAGGAAGATCAGCGCATTGACCGGGGTGTCGGCCCACATCCAGTAAATGCCGTGCGAGTCGAACGTGAAAGATGCAGGCAGCAACAGGAAGAGAATCGTGAAGGCCATGTAGGCGGAGCGTTTCTGTAAAAGTTTTCTGGTTTCGTTCAGGGTGTCCATTTCAAAATCCTTTGATAGTTTAATTTGACCATCGGGGAGAACGGCGCCATTCTCATCGATAAGTTTCGCAAATTCGGGGTCATCTTTCAGGAAGGAGTCGACAAGAGCTTTTGTGTCTGCGCTGGCTTCGCCTGAGAGATAAACGGGCAGAAGATCGGTGATAACGTCTCTGGTGATTTTCATGAGCGGGATTCCTCTTCTTTCATTCGATATGCATTCAACTTCAACCGCGTCCTGTGGACTTTGACCTTGGCAGCCGCCAATGAAATTCCCAGCGCTTTGGAGATTTCCTCATAAGAAAGATCGTCTTGCGTGTGCATGAGCAGGGCGGCACGGTCTATCTCCGGCAGGGTTTGCAGGAACTGCATGACGCCTTGTAGGCTGAGAGACGTTTCGGTGTTTTGCTCAGGCCCATTGCTAAGGGCAGGCAGGCTTGGGGTTAAATCCGCGAGGCGGTTTGTTCGCTTCGTTCTTTTGAATCCGAGGTTGCGGGCTATGGTCAGCAGGTAGCCTTTGACGGTCTCTGTCTGAATCTCGTCGACGGAGGTCAGGGCTCGGACGAAGGTTTCGGAGGTGATGTCTTCCGCATCCTGCGCGTCTCCGCAGAGCCAGTACGCAAAGCGGTAGACATCCTGCGCGTATTTTTGGTAGAGGTCGTGAAAGTTGATGACCATGTTATATAGATAATATCCCCCAGACGTGAAAAAGTTACAGCTAACCCCAGCCCGAACTTTGCGATTCCCAACTGAGCAGGTCGCCTTCGATGTGCTCCTTAAGCCCGACCTTTTCCATGAGGAACATGATGTGGGCGCGGTGGTGCATGTTGTGGGTGATGACGTGCCCGATGGCGCCGCCAAAGGATTTGAGTTGGGGCGGTGTATCCAGCGTGTCGAAGAAAGAATCGTCAAAGCGATTTTCGCGGGAGACTTTGTGCGCGAGTTTCGAGAATTCACGGCTGACGGAATTCAACCGTTGAATTAATTGTTGAATCGACGCTCCCTCCTTGCGTTGAACGGGTCGCTCGTAAAGCAGGTCTGTCCACACTTCAAAATTGTCGATCATGTGGATGAACGTCTCGCGCAGGGATTTGTGGTCGATCTCGAATTCCTTGTCGAGAAGTTCATCTGGCAGGGATTGGCAAGCCAGCAGCAGTTGACGGGTCGTCCATGTGTCGTGTGCGAGAAGTCTGTCGAGGATATCCATTTGATTCTCTTTGTCGGGCTGAATTAAATAAAAGTTGAATGACGCAGCCGCGAATTTAAAAATAATTCGCGGCGAAAAGAATTTACGCTTTGGAGTTGGCGAGTAATTTATACATGAATACTGTCGCATCTAGTTGACCATTTACACTGCGCGCGTATTCAGGGATCGTCCCTGCGCGGTGATAGCCGAGCTTTGTGTACAGCTTTTCAGAAGGGTCGCCTTCGCGTGTGTCCAAGACGAGGGTCGTTCTGCCTGCGGGCTTCGCCTCCGCTTCGATGGCATTCATCAATGCCTGCGCAATTCCCTGCTTGCGGAAGGATGTATGCACCATCAGCTTGATGATCTCGGCGCGGTGGCTTCCGTTGGCACGGCTGGCAAGGTCAAGTTGAACGGTTCCTGCCAGTTCATCGTCCACTTTGGCAATGAGCATAATACGGTATGGACTCTCAATGGCTTCTGCAACATCCTGCCAGTAGGCGAGGGCTTCTTCATCTGAAAGCGGAAGCAAAAATCCAATGGATGCGCCATTTGTGACAGCATTTTGCAGCAGCGATGTAAGTTTCGATAGTTCAGGGGACATGGTTTGGGGAGTAAGACGGTAAATTTTCATGCAGGGTATTTAACCACAAATGAATAAAGATGAAAGGGGTTTGTGAAAATTTTTTTGCCACAGAAAGCGCAGAGTTTTTTTGGAGAAGGACCATAAAAGATCAGTTTTTATCCCTTCCATCTACATAAAAAAGACAGCCACCTTCCGATGACTGCCTTTTCACTGCTCATTATCTACTTTTCACTTATTCCCCGGCAAAGCCATAGTCGCCAGGGTCTTCTTCCACAGCCATCATTGGCTCTTCAGCGGGACGTTTATCGAGGAATTCAAGTGATTGGGCGACAACCTTCGTAAAATACCTGGTTTCGCCTTTTTCTTCATACTTGTCAGTCTTGATCCGCCCTTCCAGGTAGATCAGGCTGCCTTTTTTCAGATATTCCTGGCAAACCTCGCCAAGCCGTCCCCAGGCTTCAATGTTGACCCATTCGGTCGATTCTTTCGTCTCGCCGTTCTTATCCTTCCAGCGATTGCTCACTGCCAGGCTGAATTGAGTCACTTTTTTGCCAGTGGGAGTGTATTTACTCTCGGGATCCCTGCCCAAACGACCGATCAATTGGACGCGGTTTAGTGTTGGCATGGCTGCACCCCTTTCATTTCAAAACTTTTAGATGCTTGTGTACGTGTCATAATAGTCTCCTTTTTTATCTAAAAGAACATTGGGTTATGTCGAACAGGTATATACTTTACGAAGACGCTTCTGTGGTCTCCGCAGGTTTTGCTTCGCCTTCGGCGGGGACGTTCTTCAAAACGAGCATGCCGGTCTTCATTTCAACGACGACCTTGCCCGCGGGGAGGGCATCGATCGCGCCTTCCTTGATTTCACGGGAGAAGAAGAACATTTTTCCATTGGTGTGCAGGTAGTAGGTGGTGCCTTTTGAGTTTGTATGTGAGTAAGCCATTTATTATCTCCTTTTTCTAAGTTGTAATAAGAGTGTAGAACAAAATTTCTAGCCTGTCAAGCCCTCTTAATCGTTTTTTGTATAGACAAATTCACTCTGGAGTAGACATGAATACCCAAATCACCCTCTCTGACCTACGGGCCGCGCGCCTCTCTCTCAAAGGGACAGTTGGTCTTGTCCCAACGATGGGATACCTTCACGAGGGGCACCTCTCACTGATACGCCGAGCCAAGGCCGAATGCGACCATGTGATCGTGACCATCTTCGTCAACCCAACCCAGTTCGGCCCAAGCGAAGATCTCTCGAAATACCCGCGTGACCTTGAGCGTGACCTTAATCTCATCGCCTCGCTCTCGACGCCGTCCCCGGCGTCGGAGATACTCGTCTGGAATCCCACAGCGGAGGTAATGTACCCGACTGGCTACCAGACCTGGGTGGAGGTCGAGGCGATGATCCAGCCTTTGGAAGGCTCGATGCGCCCCGGTCATTTCAAGGGAGTGACCACCGTGGTAGCGAAATTATTCAACGCCACCCAGCCGGACAAGGCGTACTTCGGTCAAAAGGATGCCCAGCAGGCGGCAGTCATCCGCCAGATGGTGAGGGACTTGAACTTCCCTCTTGAAGTTGTTGTTTGCCCGACCACCCGCGAGGCGGATGGGCTGGCCATGTCCAGCCGCAACAAGTACTTGAACGAGGCCGAACGCAAGGCGGCGGTTGTGCTGTTCCGCTCGTTGAGCGCGGCGAAGGAATTGTACGAAAGCGGGGAGAGGGACGCAGAAAAAGTAAGAGGAAAGATGAAAGAGGTGCTGGCTGCCGAGCCGCTGGCGCAGATGCAATACGTTTCCTGTGCCGATTACGACACGCTTGCAGAGCTAGACGAGATTAAAGGGAAAGCCCTGCTCTCGATGGCGGTCTTTCTCGGCAAGACACGCTTGATCGATAATTTTGTGTTGGGATAAAAAAAGATCTCCGAAGTCTTCAAGACTTCGGAGATTTGCTGTTTTCAGAGATCGTGAGGCAAAACATCGTATTGCAGCCATCAAAGATAGAGTTAACAGATAGGTTATCCACTTGGTACGACTTAAGTCCTCTACTCGTCCACAGCCACACTCTCCCCATCCAATTTCCCGCGAATATACCCCTTATCGCTCCACGATTATCAGATCCAGCGAACTCTTCCCATGCTATATTTCTTTTCTCAGACGACATTTTATTAACAACAGTGAGAGCACGAACATATTGTTTAAGTCCCGCAATACTATAAAGACACGTTACAACTCCCACAACCATCAAAGCAACACTGAGCAATATCCATTTTCCCATAACACCATTCAATCAGAAATGGAAACATTCCGCAACGCCCCACTAAGACAAGTTTATTTTATAGGTACTATCACGAGTTCACCTGATTTTTTTTCATACACAAAATATCTACCCAAAGACGGATCATTTCGGTCGACAGTAATCACTACTCCCCAAGATCTATTTTCTTCACTTAACATTATTATTTTAAATGTCGATTTTAAATCTGAAAGAATATCTTTTCCACCATTAGACGTCTCAAGGTCAGTTCTCGCTTTTTTCACCAATCCAGTTCCTCCAGCATAGTCAACAACGTTATCTGTCGGAGTACCTGGTGGAACATTTCCTCTCTTTGGTTCAAGTCCAGTATTCTTGGCGTTCTCAGTCGCTTGTTTTTGTACAAAACTCTGATTAAATACGCCATCCCTACACACTACATCTCCCGTAGCTACGTCTACGCAAATCACGGAGTCACCGTCCATCTTTACCTCTACCACCTTATCTGCCCCCACTGGCACGTTCATCGATTCCAAGATAGCAAGCATAGGTTGTGCCGCCTCCACTGTCTCGATAGGGGGAGCTTCAATCGTCCAATCTCCATTTTGGTCTGTATCTTGATATCCTTTTATGCTCAAGCCTTTCTCATTATCAAAATTTATGGCGGATTGCTCAATCTCCACTGGCTCGCCATTCACCGTGATTGTGACCTTGCCATCAGCAGTAACTTGAATTCCAGGGATGGTGGTTGCGTTGTCTTGCACGGTTCCATCGCTCAGAAGGGTAAACCTCTCTCCCGAGGCGGCAATTTGCTCTTGCAGGGCAATAAATTGTGGATGTAACGTTGGCGTGGGGATCGGGGTTTCTGTGGGCGGTAAAGAGGTGACAGTCACTTCCGAAGTAACTGTCACCTGCGGAGCACACGATGTAATGAAGATGGAGCAGATAACGAGAAGGGTAAAGAACGATTTTTTCATGAGTACTCCCTGTCTATATTGGGATTGTACATCAAAAAATGCGACGACTGACCGCAAACGACAGACGATGGTCTATGGTCTGCCGTCCACGGTCAATTGTCAAACTGAATTACGGTCCCCACTTCATGTTCGTTGCAGAAGGTACGAGTGAGATCATGGGTCTGCCATCGGTGTAATATAGCTGAGCTGGGCCAGGGGAGGCGGTAGCAACAAGGAAGCTGGCGTCTGGAGCCCAGAGGAATCCATTGGCATTGTTGAAGGACTCAGGGCGCAGGACAGTGCGGCCTGTCACGCCATCGGCTACGGAGCGCACCATTTGTAGATCCACGTTTACTGTGAAATCATTCAGCCCGCTTTGGTTGGCGTAGATAAAGTACAACTGTCCATCGGGGGCGAGGATGGGGGCGTTGACGAGGTTGAAGTTTTCTGTGAGTTCATCTGAACCAAGCAGGGTTTCTGTCTGGCCGTTGATGGTGTTCACCCGCCACATGCCCGAGCTGGTGAATGGACTGAGGAAGGCTGTGCCTGTATAAATAAATGCGCTATCGGTCGTCCAACTAAAAGAGCCAGAGATCGAACTAGTCCCGCCGCTTGAGGATGTTAACTCTACGGTTGTGTTGCTGCTGGGAGTATAGATAATGCTAAAGAAACCGTCTGATGCGACGGGTGCGGCGGTGATGAGTAATTTTGCCCCATCAGGTGAGTAGCTTTCGGGCCAGAACATTTTCCCGAAGCCATTGCTGTCTAACTCGGAGGGTACTGCCAGAGTAGATTGACCCGCAGTCACTGAATAGAAGTTAACGCCTTTGTGACCGAATGCGATCGTTTGCGCATCAGGCGACCAGAGCGGGTTGCTGAGGAGGGTCGTCGCTGGGCTATTCGGGTCAAGCAATCCGCCGTCGACGATCATGCTGCGGTTGCTGCCATCTCGCTGAATGGTGTATAGCTGGTTGTTGGTGATGTATACAATGCTGCCATTCACCTGGGAGACATCGTAATCTTCCACGCTGGCAGGTTCAAAGGTCAATTGTGTGACGGTGACTCCATCCATCGCGAGGCGATAGATCTGGGTGATATTGGCACCGTCCGTGTTGAGAAAATATAACGAAGCAGGCAGCAGGCTTTCGGTCATGGGAGGAGGCGTGGCGCCCGCTTCCGTGACGGAGACGGGTGCGGTCAGCGCGGCGAATGTCGCAGCGACGATAGTCTCCACGTTGGGTGCAGTGACGGGTGCTATCCCGCCTAATGGATTCGCGCAGGCAAGGGTGACAACGACCAATGCGAGTATTGAAAAAAGGACATTCGATTTTTTAAACATATACACCTCTTGTTAAATAAAACAAAGACGTCGCGGGAACGTCTTTGTTGGTTTCAGGGAATACTAGACTTGCTCAAAATGCTGTACAGGGACAACGAAAATGGTGGCGCGTTTTTGGTCGGCTTTGGGCGGCAATGAATCGCGCACAGTCTGGATGACCGCATCCACCTGCTCCTCTTCCACGCCCAGCAGCATGGTGACCACGCCGCTGCGCAGGAACCCGCCTGTGGATGCCACGCGTGTCACGCGGAAGCTATTGGCTGTGAAGGCTTGCGTCAGAATGTCGGCATCGTGGTCTTTGACTATGACAATGATCATTTTCATGGTGAATCTCTCCTGTCGTCATTGCGAGCCGCTCTTCGGCGAAGCAATCTCCTATCCGTGAATGGGATTGCTTCGTCGGGGAAAGCGCCCTCCTCGCAATGACGAAAAATTAAATCTGTTCGAATCTTTCCACGGGCAGGGCGAATACAGTTGCGCCGCCGACAGTAACAGGGACAGGCGCGGGCATCGGCATGGGCGAGCCTTCCAGGGGGAGCGTCATATATTCGATGCGTTGACGACAAACCTTTTGTAACGCGGTCAGAGCCTCGGATTCTTTTTCAGCAGGCAGACCGATCAACAAGGTGGCGTTACGCCTGCCAAGAAAACCGCCCGCGCTGGAAAGATAAGTCAATGACGCGCCGATATTTTGCAACGCCTTGGTGGCGCCGTCGAGATCCTGCTCCTGCACAACGGCCATCAATAATAAATGGACTGGATTTTCCATACTACATTCTCCTTTGACAATTGACGCTTCGCCGCCTGACTGAAAGCCGGCTCTGTTTCAACTGGCATTTTCCTGCTTTGATATTATCAGATGTCCGTGGATGATTCAACCTTATTCGATCATACCTTTGGATGGGTTCTGGCTCATCAATGCTTCATCCACTTCTCCGATGAGCTTCGAATAGGTGTCTTCTGAAATTACTCCATCGCGCAGGAGACCTGTTAACGCAGTGCGCTGCGCGCGTAATGCTTCGCGAAAGGCGGTGTCGAGTTCCTCGGCTTCCACTTCTGGCTCGGAGGTCATCACCTCTTTGACTTCATCCATCAGGATATCGTTTTGTTTTTTCATTTGAGCCGATAATTTCTGCCAGGTATGTTCCGAGATCATGCCTTCCTGGCTGCGCCTGCGCAGGTAATCATAACTGGAACGTCCTGCCACGAACCGCGCGTGACGAAGTTCATATTCATTCTGTGCGAGGGAACGGACGATCAACTTTAACTTCTTCACCAGCCAATCCATTGAAAAACCTTGAACCAGTAATGTGAAAAGTACAACGCCAAATGCCATCGCCTGCAAACGTCCGCGCTCGGCGGCGAAGATACCTTCTTCGGGCAGGCTCAATGCCAATGCAAGTGTGATCGCTCCACGCAGACCTCCCCAAAAAAGAACGTGCTTCCATTTGGTGGGAACTTCACGCCGAAAGAATGAGAATCCATATGTGCTGGCGATGCGCGCCGCCAGTGCGGCGAAGATGGCCCATGCAATCGCCTGCCAGTTTTCAAAAAGGATGTTCAAGTCAATGGTGAGGCCGATGAGCAGGAAGATGAATGAGTTAGCGATGAAGGCTGCGTATTCCCAAAAGTTATGCACCACCAGCCGCGTGGATGCGGACATGGTCTCCTGGCTGGTATTCCCGCTGATGATGCCAGCCGTCACGACGGCCAGCACTCCGCTGACGTGGAGAGTCTCTGCCAGTAAATAGGAACCAAATGCCAGCGCGGTGGTGAGCGTGGTCTCCACGAGCGGGTCATCAATGCGTTTGGTGAATTGTGAAATGCTCAAGCCAAGGATCAATCCCACCACCACACCGCCGCCAGCGACTGTGAGAAATTGGGTAATGCTCTCGCGCAGATCAAAACTGCCTTGAAGGGCGGCGCTGAGCATGAGACCAAACATTACGATGGCGGTGCCGTCATTCAGAAGACTTTCCGATTCAAGTAGGACCTGCAATCGGCGGGGCGCACCCAGACTGCGGAATAGCGCCACGACTGCAACTGGGTCTGTTGCGGCGATGAGCGCACCGAAGACTAGCGCGGCTTGCAATGCCAGCCCTGTGCCCCATGAGACCAGCCAGCCAACGAGGAGCGTTGTCAGCACCACGCCGGGCACGGCCAGCAAAAGGATGAGACCGAGATCGTGACGCAAGTCATCTACGCGGATGTGGAACGCGGCTTCAAAGACAAGCGGCGGCACCAGCAGCAGCATGATGATCTGCGGGGCAAACCTGACCTGTTGCGGATTCAATAATGTGATGGCGAGACCGATGATGACGAGGCCGACCGTGTAGGGCACACGCAAGCGGCGCGTTACGACAGCCACTACTGAGGCGATCAGGAGCAGGATGACAATAATTTCTTCAAAGATAATGATGTTTTCGGTTGTCATGTTTATCGTTCCCAGAAATTTTATACCATGACTTTTCCCCCTTGTGATTAATTCCATTGAAAGTGACAGCCCCCTCGCAGGGACTGTCACTTTTTTATGCTCTATTTTTATATTCAGGGAGTTCGATCATCGGCGGACGTTCGCCTTCGGCGATCTCTTCAATGTCGAGGAAGAAACGATCCTGTTCGTAGCGGATCATCTTCATGGTCTTGTTGATGTTCTCCAGCATGCTTTGCTCGTACTTGCCTTCCAGTTTTCGAATGACCGCCTGAATAATGGCAAAGGACATTTTTCCCAACGCATCCAGCGGCTGGTTGTGATGAACACGTTCCTGCAAGTCCGTTTGGGCGATGGAGCTTAATCCAGATTTCTCAAGCATGTCGATCAGTAGTCCGATCTCAACGCCGTAGCCTGAGAAGAAGGGTAATTGCTCCAGGGCTTTGCGCCTGCCGCCATATTCGCCTGAGAGCGGTTGGATCATACCGGAAAGTTCAGGGAAAAATAAATTAAGTAACGGGCGCGCGGTCAATTCAGTGACGCGGCCTCCACTGCCAGCCTGCATTTTGTTGCCCACTTTCAAGGGACGGCGGTAAAACCCTTTGACAAAATCAATTTCAGGCCGAAGAAGAAGCGGTCCGATCAGTCCATAAATAAAACGCGGATGGATGTTGACGATGTCGGTATCGATCCAGATGATGATGTCGCCTTTCGTACAATACAGGCTTTTCCATAACGCCTCACCTTTGCCTTTGCGAGCGCCGTGTCTCGGCAGGATGTGTTGGTGGATGTAAACAGGTACGCCGATCTTTTCTGCGATCTGGCGCGTGCGGTCTGTGGAATTCGAGTCGATCAATACGATTTCGTCCAATAACGGGAAACGCGTCATCAGCAGGTTCTTGATGATACGGATGACCTTGCCAACCGTTTCCTCCTCGTTGAGCGCTGGCAGCGCAAGGCTGATGGTCAGGTTTTGTTTTTGCTTCAAGGAAATTAAATATTTCAGGTCTGCGAACTCATCGGCATGGAATGTGTTTTCCGCGAACCATTTATCCACGAGCACCGAGATGGCGGTCTGCCCCGCTTCTTCACTGGCAGGGTTGATATCGTACGGCAGTTTCGTTTTTACGACGATCACGCCTTGCTGGCTTTCCTGCATGATCCTTTCTGCAACCGGCCCGATCGAGGGGACTTCATTCATCGGACGCGCGGATGCGCCCATGACAAGCAGGTCATATTTTTTCGCAGCATCGAAGATGGCGGCAGTAGGATCGCTTGTGACGATTTCCTCCTGTGTGATCTCGGGTAGATTCTTTAGCACGCGATTGACGCCTTTGAAGGCGACGTCCTGCTCCCTTGAAATATTATCTGGGAAAAGATGCAAGGATGAGATCTGTGCATTGTTTGAGTTGTGGATGGAGAGAGCGATGCGCAGGACCAACTCCGCATACGGCCCGCCGCGGATGGGCAGCAGCATGTTCTTGATGTGCAATCCGATATGGCGGTTGACGATGGCAATGTTGCAGGGCGCCTGCAAAAGCACCTCCGCCATGGATACCTTCAGCGACTCAAAGTGACATGGCCATTCGAGCAGCAGCAGGTCAATATCTTCGCGTTTGACTACATTGACGAGTTCTTCCCACGGGTCGTGAGAGACATGCACTTGAGCCCATTTATCCCCGCGTTTCACTTTGTAAAGCTGTTTGAGAGTCTTCCTTAACTTGCGTGCATCCACTGCTGCCGTGCTGAGCGATTGGCCTTCTGAGACATGGATGAAACCGCTGAGCAGAACATTTTCATCGCCCGCGATCGAATGAGCGGCGTGAATGGCAGATTTTTGTTCGCACCCATCCATGACTGGGACAAGGACCTTTGAAATAAAAGAACTTTTTAGAACGGGGTACATTGTGCCTCCTCTTATTCGTTGAGCAAGGGTGCGATCTTTGTTGCGTAAACGCGCTCCCAGGTGAATTGTTCTCGGACCGATGTGCGCAAGCCAAAGACTTTGTCCTTCCTGAAATGTTCAGCCAGCATAGTTGCCACAAGAGCAGGGTCTTCCTCTGGAGAAAAATAATCTGCAAATTCGCGGCCAAGATTTTTTAACGGTGGAATATCGGAACAAAAAACAGGAATGCCTGCAAAGCCCGCTTCCAAAATAGGGATGCCGAATCCTTCTTCAAAACTGGGCAGGAGCAATCCATCTGCAAGTTGATAGAAATCTGACACCACCGAGTCGGGGATGAAGTCATCCGTCAACTCAGCGAGAAAATGAGCGGACCTTCCCAACCCTAACTCATCACGCAGTGAAACCAGCTTTTCAAAGTATTGGAAATTTGCCGAATTATGCGGACCGAGTGGTCCGATAACGATCATTTGCGCGGATGGTAGTTCGTTCCGCAGTGCAGACAGAATCCGCAACGCCAGTTCAATGTTCTTGCGCGGCGTAATGCGGACAGGCAGCAAAAGTAGCGGGCTTGCCTGCGATAGGTCAAGCTCTTTTATATACCTGAGCGTTTGTTCTTCGAACTTGAGAAACTTGCTCAGGTCCACTCCGTTGGGGATGACTTGGATTTGAGACGCTTCGATCTTCATCAATTCGGATATTTCACTCTGCCGCGCCTCAGAGACCGTGACTTGAGTTGCCTCAGGCCATGCGGTTTTTAACAAGTCCCAGGGATAGCCTTCGTGTAATTCATTTTGATAACGGGGTGTTGTCCAGGCCAGATCATGATGCCATAGGACCAAACGCGGAAGTCTGTGTACAGCATGCAGTTGATAGATTGCCGCAGTCAGCGCGAGGTTCTTGTTCAACGAGCAGACGTTGTGCACGATCAAAACATCCACGCCGGATAAAGCATCCTGCAGTTGATTGGCAAGTTCATCGCGCAACGATTCGAAGTCCGCAGTCACATTGCCGCGATCCAGTTGTTCCTTCATCTCCGCCACACGCGTATGACGTGAATCGGCGAGCGGAAGAGTGACCAGCGGAATCTGCTCATTCAATGAAGCACCTCGCGCCGCGATCAAACGCACGGAATGTCCATCCGCAGACATCAGCCGCGCGTGATGCGCGATGACACTTTCCACGCCGCCGACGATAGGCGGAACGGAATAATGCAGAATGGCGATGTTCATATCTGTTGCCCCAGACAATCTGCAAGGATCGATTGCAACCTGCGCTCCAAAACTGTGAAGGAAAAATATCGTTTTGCAAGCTGGTAATTTTCCTCGGCCCATTCCTCAGCTATTGCAGGGTTTTGCAAAACACGGCGCACAGCATTAAGCGTCTCTGTGTTGATGTAGCCATCGAACCAAATGGCACGAAATCCTTTCGGCTTGATGTCCACTTCATAAATGGAATAGTTGTTGACCAGGATCGGGCGGCGATAATACACGGCTTCCCAATAGGCATTGCCAAAGCCTTCAATGGTCGATGGGTACGTGATCAGATCCGCACGCGGATACACATCGCCAAGTGTGTAGATCTTTTTGCCTTCCTTCGTAAAGCCGCGCTCATCTTGCACCTGATCCGCTTCAAAGCGGACGGTCACATTCAGCAAATGGGCATACTCGCGCACGCGCTGTTCGTAGTCCGTGCCTTCGTCGCCCGAAGCATGAGAGATGACCAGTTTTGCAGGCAGCTCAAGTCTGCGCACAAGTTCCACAGCGTGCTCAATGCCTTTGCGTTGGATCACACGCGTGGGTTGTAGAAAAAAATATTCACCAGGCTCAATGCCAAAGTCCGCGCGGATGTTGTGGGTGTAATCATCAGGCGCAAGCGATGGAGAGTCAAAATCCATCACGTTGGGGATGACGCGAGCCGCCAATCCATAGCGTGAAGCGACTTGTTGCGCTTGCAGCGAATTAATGACTACATGCCGAATCGATGGCAGGGTCGGAGGGAATGCTGCCGCGAGATAATCTCCCACACAGTTGACTTGAAATCGCTGCCGCTCCCAGTGAAAATCATGGTGGTGTGCGATGGTGGGAAAACCCGTCTCGGCGATGAACTCCGTCAAAGCCAGACCAAGCGGCAGATTAAGCGGGATTGTCACTGCATTCTCGATGATGAGAATCTCCAAGTCAAAGCGATGCGCAAATTCGTACAACTGCTCTTTGAGATATTCCTTCAACTCATTTACGCGTCGCGTCATCTGCGGCGGGCGAATGTACATTGAGAAAAAATCCTTGTGCAGTGTGGCAATTTCAGGATGCGCCTTGCGCGCTTCCTTCGTGACTGTCCAACTGCCCGAATAGGCCTGCTGATTTAATTTATCAATTTCGGGATGACGATAAAACGCCTCAGGCGTGACGTGGGACTGGTCGCTGTTTCGATCACATTCTCCAGCGAAATAAAAACACCTGTGCCCCATGCGCTCGAGCACGGTTGCCCATTTTTCTGTTTCAAGCGAAACGCCGTCTGTTCCTGCAAAGCGGGTGGAAATAAAACCGATGTGATGTGTCATAGCCTCATCCATAAAAATTGATACAGTTCGAGTTTGACCGTTGAAACCAGTAAAGGTTGATTTGTAAAAAGGTCTGTCGCTGTTTCATATCCCGTGGCAATTGTGATCTCCTTCGCGCTGACGTTGTGCAGGCACACTGCACGAGATTCTCCGTCAGGCGAAGTGCGCTCTACCGCAAACACGCACGGATGAACGTCCAAAATCTTTTGCGTTCCATGCGGATGAAAGGCGGAGGAGTTGCTTCTTGCTTTCAATAACTGGGAATATCTCGTAAAGACTTTTGAACGCAGTGAGTCTTCATCTGCAAGTTCGTTTTGTAACTCATCCAACTGACATTTCTCGCGGTTGATCGTGCGGTTGCGGCCTGTCTGCTTCACGCCTTCAAGCCATCCGCGTGAGCCGAAGAGACTATGAAAATAAATTCCAGGCATGCCGAGTAGTGAAAGCATGATGGCTTGCGATGCGATGAAACGATCCACCTGTAAATTCAGCGGTTCATCACCATTTGGATTGGACAGTGCGTTGAAATAATTGATGTTCATTTCATATGGCGTTTGTGAGCCATCTGCGTTGTGCTTGTAGGAGATCAATCCGCCGTGTTCGAGAGTCTTGCCCACAAGCGAGTCGATTTCCGGGCCCGATAGAATTCCGTGCGCGGGATTTAACCCAATGCCATCGTGCGAGGCGAGGAAGTTGAAGAAGGTTGTTTGCTTGGAAGGCAAAGATAATGTCTTCGCCCAAGTGGACAGCGTTTGCGCATCGCCTGTGTGGAAGGTGTGCAAGGTGAGCGGAGGCAATGCAAAGTTATAAACGAGCTGTGCTTCGTTCGTCCCATCGCCAAAATAGGAGATATTGTCCACGTGCGGCACATTCGTTTCAGTGATGAGGTGAACATGCGGCGCAACCTCATTCAACGCGGCACGCAGGAATTGAATGACATGGTGCGTTTGTGGCAGGTGAATGCAGGTCGTTCCGATCTCTTTCCACAAATAGGCAATTGCATCGAGGCGGATGAATGTTGCACCGTGCTCCACGTACATGAGCAGGATGTCTAGGATTTCAAGCAGGACTTCAGGGTTTTTGAAATTGAGGTCGATCTGGTCTTCGCTGAAAGTCGTCCATACCAACTTTTCGCCTGAGGGAGTGGTGAACGGAGTCAGCAAAGGCAACGCCCGCGGACGGACTACCCGCGAAAGGTCGGGTGAGTTTTCAACGGCAATGAAATATTCTTTGTATGTTGGGTCGTCGCTCAGGAATCCTTTGAACCAATCGCTTTGCGCGGAGATGTGATTGATAACCCCATCGAACATCAAACGGAAATGGCTTTGCATGGACGAGACATCATCCCAGTTGCCAAGTGCAGAGTCTATTTGGCGGTAGTCCACCACAGAGAATCCATCATCCGAAGTCCACGGATAGAAGGGCAGGATGTGAATCCCGCTGACGATATTCGACAAATATTTTTTGCAAAATTTATTGAGGGTTTGCAGGGGTTTCTCGCTCGGCGATTGGACTTGGTCGCCGTAGGCGATGAGGATCGAGTCTCGTTCGGTCAGTTCCCCATTGCGTACGGAAATTCGCGCGCAATAGCCATCCACCAAGTATTGCGCTCGCTTGTATAGCTGCGGCGCGTGATCCTCCCCATACAAAAAGGTGAGATGGTCTAGTAGTTTATTCATGTTTAGGTTTTCATAGTCAACTCTAAATTCAAGGCTCCATAAATTTTTATACCATGCTTTCGGGGTTAAAGATTAATTCTTATTAAAATAAAATGGACAGCCACCTTTGTGGTGGCTGTCCATTTTATGTATTTCAAATTTACATCTCAACGATACAGGGAACTTCTTCCTTGACGATCACGCTCTCGCCATTGACGAATGTGACGGTGGTCTGCTCCATGCCGCGCACGATGGTGAGTCCTTTGTATTTGACCGTCACAGGCCATGGGAATAAATTCTTCCCTTCCAGTTTTACTCGCGTAGAGGAAAGGATCGTTACGCCAAGCGCTTGCATAAAGAGTCCTACAGGGGCTAACCCGTGTAGCGAATTACGCTCGCCAATGCCTGCGCCTTTTTCGGCGTGATAACGTTGGTAAAAAGCATGGTTCTGTTTCAAATTCTGGATGATCGCATTCATCAAATGTGCGGTCAGGCGTGTGGCTTCGGCACGGAAGCCGTAGGCAAGCAATCCTTCGGCAATGAGCATGTTCCAGGGAGTGCTCACACTCATCGAAACAGCTTCAGCTTCGGGGTCGGGAGAGAACGGCAGAAACTGCATCCCAAAGGGGCGGTCAAAGCGGTCGGCGGTCATCACATTGCGGCCGATCATCGCGTAGGCTTTTTGCTTTTCGAGCATCTCTGCCCAAAGTGGCAGGGCCAGTGTGATGTCTTCGCCGGTCGTGTCGATAATGCTGACAGTGATCTTGTCTTTTTCGCCCAGCCCTGTGACGTTGATGCGCCCAATGCGGTAGTAGATTTTTTGACTCGTTGCCACCAACCCGCCGGTACGCCATTGGAATTGGTGCCCGGGGATATTTTCAACAATGCCCTTGGATTTGGTGAAGTATTCGCTGATCTCCACTTCGGGACGCTTCGCGCCTGGATCCTTGGTCTGGATCTCGATCAATAAGCGGACCGCTGTCTCTGACTCGAACTTCGGACGCATATTTCCTTCGCCTTTGCGTTTGGCGAGGACTTTACCTGTGGAGACCAACCCAGTTTCACGCTCGCGGTAGGAATAAAAACTATTGCGCGCATTCCAACTAACTTCGATGGATGTTTTGAGGATCCCAGCTTGGGCAATGACGAGGGTCGTTTCTTCCTCGGGTTTGCCAAGCTTCTTTGCGATCTTCGCAAGGGTTTGCGCTTCGCGATACAGCATGGCTTCCAAGGATGGACTGTGGACGAGGGAAATATCCAGTCCCTGCGACCACGGATTCCAGACATCGAAGATCGGGTTGTCTTCAAAGCCTGTTTGCAGGACATTGTCCCATTCTGGGGTACCGTCGCGGTTGCGGTCGTGCATTCCAGAGAACCACGACCAGAAGAATTTAATTAATTTTGGGAATGCCTCAGCCAGGAAGGCTTCATCCTGCGTGGTTTGATAGTACTTCCATGCAAGGCTGGCGAGCAAGGGAGCGGCAAGGAATTTTCCGCGCTGTCCGGCGAGGCCGGGCTTGCCGTCCACTTCGCCGTCTTCATCCTGTGTGGCGAGGAAGTTGAGCAGCAGGTTTTTTGCCACGTTGGGAGCGCCGTGCAAAATGCTGGAGAGATAATACGCATCCAGTGGAAATTGTCCGTTCCATGCGGGCGGGTAATCAGTACCGTCTCCTTTGCGTGAGAAGCCGTGGTCAATGTGACGGGCATTCACAAAGGAGGGATTCGGTAATTTGTCGCTGCCGCTGAAGAACAAAGCATGCGCGGCCTTTTGGCTGAATGAGAGCGCGGCGTCCCAATTCACATCGCCAGTGCGGATGTCCAACACTTGCGAGGCGTCCAGCATTTCGATTCGCGCGAGTTCGGCTTGCCACGAGCGGGCGGCAGTTTTGCGGGCGAGTTCAAAAGCTTCGGGGATGGTGTCGAGCGCGGCTTCAGCGAATGCCAATGTCCGTGTGGCGCCGGGGCCAAGCTCCAGTTCCAGCAAGAGCGAGGGACCTGGGCCGGGGCCGTGCTTCGGGCCGCCTGTCGTAAAGAGGACGGGCGCGATTCCGCTGGTCTGCCCTGCAAGGATGTTGACGAGTTGTTGTTGAGTGTGGACGATGGATTGCCCATCCAATGGCATCAGGGTGGCGCAGACTTCCAGCTTGATCTGGCGCACCGCATTGCTTTTATTGGTGAGCGTCACACGCCCGGCCACAGCATGGGATTCAGGTACCCAGAAGTTGGTATTTACATAAAGGTTTTCGAGGGGAACAAAATCGAGGGTTAGGAAGTTTGGATAGAAACGCCGCAGAGACGGTTTGGTGACAAAGGTGTTAGGGTCTGTAACCGTGGCGTTGCCTTCGGTGAAGCGCAGGAAAATGCGCATGGAACGGGCGCGCAGGCCAAAGGTTGTATAGAGCGCAACAGCGGCTCGTTCCGGGTCGGCGTTGCCTAATTCCACTTCCCAAATGTGGTCATTGACGTAGTCCGGCTTGCAAAGTCGGGCATCCGCCGCCAGGGTGAGGTGGAGCGGGTCGCCGAGGGATAATGACCAGTCGCGCATGCGGCCTATTGTACAGGCAGAATGGCGGATGGTCAAACGGGTATAATCCCGTCATTGCGAGGGCGTTCTTGTTTTCTGCCCGAAGCAATCTCCAAATCATTATGGAGATTGCTTCGTCGGGAAAAACACCCTCCTCGCAATGACGGAAATTTAGTAGACGAGGAGACTACTCACATGGCAGGACTTTACTTCGAAGAATTTACAGTGGGACAAAGTGTAAAAACCGCGGGACGCACCATCAGCGAAGATGCGATCTTTTCATTTGCAGGTCTGACCGGTGATTACAACCAGATCCACACCGATGCTGACTTTGCCAGCAAAACCCAATTCGGCCAGCGCATTGCGCATGGCTTGCTGGGCATGTCCATTTCTGTGGGGCTCATCATGCAAACAGGCTTGCTCGAAGGCACAGTGCTGGCCTTCCGCGAAATTCAAGAGTGGAAATTCGTGAAGCCGTTTTTGATCGGTGATACCGTCCATGCCGTGTTGACCATTGCCGAGACCAAAGCCCTTCCGCGCATTGGCGGCGGTTCGTTGATCGCATCTGTGGAAGCGCTCAATCAAAAAAATGAAGTTTGCCAAAAAGGAACGTTGAATTTACTGGTGTTAAGTAAACCGAAATAATAGCCGTCATTGCAATGACGGAAATAGACAGGTTGTACAAATGAGTAACGAAGATAACGATAAACTACGCCGACTTTTAAAATCCGAAGAAGAGACTCGCGCTGACTTAAACCCCGCGCCTCCATCCAAGCCGACAACTGGTCCTGCTCCGAAGACAGACGGCACCACCCCGGTCTTCACCCGCCCCGCATTGGACAAGGACAACATGCCCTTGCCCCGCCGCGTGGATGAGATTGACCTGGAAGGGACACGCGTTACTCCTGCGGCCTATCAACCGACCAGATATCAACAACCTTCTGCAAATCCGCGTTACACAGCTCAACAGTCTGGGTACACGCCACCTCCCCCGCCCGCCCGCACATCATTCTTCGACAGGTTTTCATCCCTTGGTTCTACGCTTCAGGGGAACATGGGCTGCTTCCTGCGCGGATTGATCATCTCTGCATTCCTTTTGGTGGTGATGGGTCTGTGCCTTGGCTCGGTCTTCGTTTACCAATATTATTCCATCGCCAGCACTCTTCCAGACTCGGGAGACCTGCGCAATAAGGCTTCGCAATTTGAGACCACCCGCATCCTCGACCGTAATGGACAGGTGCTGTACGAACTCCTCGATCCCAGCGCTGGACGACGCAACTATATTCCGCTGAGTGACATTTCACCAAATCTTCTCGCTGCCACCATCGCTACGGAAGATAAAGGTTTCTACAGCAATCCGGGCTTTGACCCGCTTGCCATCACACGCGCCCTGTGGCGGAACTACGTCACAGGCGGCGAAGGCGGCGGGGCTTCCACTATTACCCAACAATTGGCGCGCGCACTTTTGCTTTCACAGGAAGAACGCACCCAGCGCACCGTCTCGCGCAAGGCGCGTGAGATCATCCTCGCCGCAGAGATCACCCGCCGCTACACCAAGGATGAGATCCTTGAGTTGTATCTGAACGAGATCTACTATGGCAATCTCGCCTATGGCGTGGAAGCCGCCGCGGAAACATACTTTGGGAAATCAGCCAAAGACCTCACGCTCGGCGAAGCCGCATTCCTTGCAGGCCTTCCGCAATCCCCAGCCGTGTACGATATTTACACCAACCCGGATGTGACCCTTCTCCGTCAACAGCAAGTGCTGGTGCTTATGTTTGACCTGAGTTCCACGGAGGGTTGTATTAAAGTCAGCAATAGTGAAGCGCCCGTTTGTGTTGATCCTACGGAAGCGACTCAGGCTGCAAATGATATGAAAGCTTATTCATATCGTCCTCCCTCATTTGATGCCAAATATCCACATTGGGTTAACTTTGTCCGCGCCCAGTTGGAAGATTTGTATGACGCGCAGACCATCTACCGCTCCGGCTTCGTGGTGTACACCACGCTGTACCCTGTCTTGCAGGACCGCGCGCAGCAACTCGTCACAGATCAGGTCGCGGCAATGGTAGACAACAACACGCACAACGGCGCGCTCGTTTCCATTCGCCCGTCCACGGGGGAGATCCTCGCAATGGTCGGCTCGCCTGATTTTAACAACACAGAGATCTCAGGCCAGATCAATATGGCTACCAGCCCCACGCGTCAGCCGGGTTCATCCATAAAACCGCTTACCTATGTCGCCGCATTTGAAAAAGGCTGGACTCCTTCCACATGGATTTGGGATGTCCCCACTCAATTTCCGGATGGCGCAAACCCGCCGTATGAGCCGCGAAATTACGATGGCAAATTCCACGGTGGTCTGACAGTCCGTTTGGCGCTTTCCAATTCGTTCAATATCCCAGCCGTTAAAGCATTGGAATTCGTCGGCATTTACGATGACCCGAATACCCCAGAAAAAGAGGGATTGATCGGTATGGCGACGAAGCTGGGAATCACTTCCCTTACTCGCAATGACTACGGCCTATCTCTCACGCTTGGCGGCGGCGATGTAAGCCTGATTGATATGACATCCGCCTATTCCGTTTTCGCGAACGGCGGGAAACGCGTGCCGCCTGTTGCCATTCTCAAGATCACTAACTTTGCTGGCGACATTATCTATGAATACAAACCGGCAGAGGGCGAGCAGGTCATTCGCCCGGAACATGCTTATCTGATTTCATCCATACTTTCGGATAACGAAGCTCGTTCCTTCACCTTTGGACGGCACTCTGCTTTGAACTTGTCCTTCCCTGTCGCAGCGAAGACGGGCACCACCAACGACATCCGCGATAACTGGACGATGGGCTACACTCCAGATCTTGTCACTGGTGTGTGGGTTGGTAATGCCGATTACACACCGATGGTTAATTCTTCAGGCTTGAGCGGCGCCGCGCCTATCTGGTCGCAATTCATGGAGTTTGCTGTGCCATACCTCACCAATGGCGCGCCGACTCCTTTCGTCCGGCCAAATGGTATCGTAGATAAGATCGTCTGCGGTCTCTCTGGTGCAGAACCATCCAGCTTTTGCACATCAGAACACTCGGAGGTCTTTGCGTTCGATCAACTTCCGTTGCCAGCCAGTCAGGATCTTGCGCGGCGAATTAAGATCGACCTGTGGACGGGATATCAAGCGTCTGATGCCTGCAAAGGCCCGAACGAAGAACAAACCGTTTTGAATGTGACTGACAAGTGGGCACGCCAATGGTTTGAGACGGAAGATGGGAAAGTCTGGCTTGAAGACAACGGCCTTCCTGATAACCCCACCTATGCACCTGAGCGCGAGTGTAAAGATGGCGATCCGCAGCCTATACTTGAAATTAATTTAAGTGATGGGCAGGTAATTTCATCCCCGTCTCTTGAGATCAAAGGTACTGTTGACGCTAGCGCAGGATTCAAAAAATGGATATTGGAATACGGGCAGGGTGAAGACCCTGACTCATGGGCTCTTTTGGGCGAAGGTGGCAGCCCCGTAAAGGGCAGTACGTTCACCACGTGGAGCTTGAACAATGTTCCTAATGGGATTGTGACATTGCGACTGACTCTAATTGGTGATAATGCGGAAGTGGATAAGCGCGTCCGACTTAACCTCAACCTGCCCACTCCAACTCCGCCTTTGTCTACTCCGACAGAGACTCCGTCTCCCACCTTGGCACCGTCTGAGACGCCCACGCAGATGCTCATCGTCCCGACGGAGACGCCTACTCCAACTGAAACTCCAACGACAGGCCCGTAAGTTTGGGAATGTCACAGTGGAGGAAAATGAAAAACAGCCAGAATCAGCCTAAAAGTAAGGGTGAGGCGCAGAATCTGCTTTAAAGTCAGCGCCTCTTCTATGATTAACACCCTTGACGGGCATCCTTTGAGTGCATATAATCGTTCTGTTGGATATAAAAACGAGCCATAAAACAGCAAGCGCTTGAGAAAATACTCTCGAAGCGCTTGCCTTTGTTTGTCTCTGGTATTAAGCAACTACACGCTGCGTAGAGACTTTTGAATCGTAATCTTTTATTAGGAGAGAATCCAGTGGAAACCAAGGGATTAACTGCACTCCGTATCAGCCTTGCTTCGCCCCAGACCATTTTGTCATGGTCGTATGGTGAGGTGCTCAAACCCGAAACGATCAACTATCGCCGCTTGCGGCCTGAGAAGGATGGTTTGTTTTGTGAAGCCATCTTTGGCCCGACCCGCGATTGGCAATGCTATTGCGGAAAATACAAAAACCCCCGATACAAAGGCATCACTTGTGATAAGTGCGGTGTGGAAGTAACACGTTCCGCAGTCCGTCGTGAGCGCATGGGCCACATTGCCCTTGCGACTCCGGTTGCACACATTTGGTACACCCGCCGCATCCCGTCTCAGATGGGTATGCTGTTGGATGTGTCCCGCCGCAATCTCGACCGCGTTTTGTATTTCGCGCAATACATCGTCACCTATGTGGATGAAGAGGCTCGAAAGAAAGCTTTGCAGCGCCTTGAGGATGAGATCTCAGTATCCGAACGTGAGCAAGCCGCTGATGTAAACTCCCGTATTGCGGAGATCAAGACCAAGCGCGACCAGCGCATCTCCGAGCTCAAACAGAAGCAAGCTTTGCTTGAACAGGGCTATGACGAAGGCATCGCTGAGCAGATGGACCCCATCATCAAGGAAGGCCAGAAGTTGGAAAAACAACTTCAGGAACAAATGGGCGAAGCTGCCAGGAAAAACGTTGTCTTCGAATCAACTGGTGAGAAGATCATTGACGCTGGTGACAAGGTTGCCAGCAAGCACATTACTCTCATTCAAAAGACCGTCCAGAAGAAAATGGAAACCCTTGAGAATGAGTTGAAAGACAAGAAGCTTCGCGAAGTGGATTCGCTGAAGTCTCAGGCTGCTTCTCTCAAGGCTCAGGCTGACCTGGATATGGAGGCACTGCGCAGCGAGTTAGAGAATCAAACCTCCGTTTCCTCGAATCAATCCTCACGCCTGCGCGATGAACTGTTGGAGCTTCGCCCCTTCACCTTCATCAGCGAAATTCGCTACCGCGAACTCAAGCAGCGTTGGGGACAGGTCTTCCGCGCCGACATGGGCGCTGAAGCCTTCTTCGACATTCTCGAACGTCTCGATCTTGACAAACTGTCAGAGGAACTCTGGCACGAAGTCCGCACGACCAAGAGCAAGCAGAAGCGCAAGAAGTCCACGACCCGCTTGAAGGTTGTGGAAGCGTTCCGCCGCTCCGGTAACAGCCCTGCGTGGATGATCCTGACCGTTCTTCCCGTGATCCCTCCCGATCTGCGCCCGATGGTTCAGTTGGATGGCGGCCGTTTTGCGACCTCCGATCTCAACGATCTGTATCGCCGTGTGATCAACCGCAATAACCGCCTCAAGAGATTGCTCGAACTCGGCGCACCGGATGTCATCATCCGCAACGAGAAGCGCATGTTGCAGGAAGCTGTTGACAGCCTCATCGATAACAGCCAGCGCGGCAAGGCTCTCTCCCGCCGTGGACGCCGCGAACTCAAGTCTTTGAGCGATATGCTCAAAGGCAAGAAGGGACGTTTCCGCCGCAACTTGCTCGGCAAGCGCGTGGATTATTCCGGTCGTTCCGTGATCGTCGTTGGTCCTCAACTCAAACTCAACCAATGCGGCCTGCCCAAGAGCATGGCGCTTGAACTCTATCGTCCGTTCGTGATCGCACGCCTTGTGCAGAACAATTACGCAGCGAATGTTAAAGGCGCGCGCCGTTTGATCGAGCGCAACCGCCCCGAAGTGTGGGAAGCTCTCGAAGGCGTCATCGGCGACCGTCCCGTATTGTTGAACCGTGCTCCTACTTTGCATCGTTTGGGTATCCAGGCCTTCGAGCCGATCCTCATCGAAGGTTCTGCCATTCAACTTCATCCGCTGGTCACCACCGCTTTCAACGCGGACTTTGACGGCGATCAAATGGCTGTCCACGTTCCGCTTTCACAGAAGGCAGTCACCGAGGCCCGCGAGCTCATGCTTGCTTCCAAGAACCTGCTCAAACCTGCTGACGGCGAGCCGATCATTTCCCCATCTAAAGATATGGTGTTGGGCGTGTATTACCTGACCATGGAAAAGAAGGCTGTTCATAAAGGTGATGGCCGCGCCTTCGCTGATATGGACGAAGTGGAACTCGCTTACGCATTGGGCCAATTGGATGTGCATTCCGAGGTTAAGTTCCGTACCAAGACCTGGTATGACGATAAGGGCGACCGTCTTCCCGAAGCGGAGACCCGCATTATCAATACGACTGTGGGCCGCGTACTATTCAATCGTGTTTTGCCTGAGCAGGTTCAATTCGTCAACGAGAAACTGGATAAAGGCGGCGTGAAGGATCTGATCGCCGAAGTCTACGAATTGTGCGGACAAGAAACCACTACTCAGGTGGCTGACCGCGTAAAGAGCATTGGCTTTGAGTATGCAATGCGCTCCGGCACCACACTGGCTGTAGCCGATATCTCCATTCCGCCGGAACGCAAGCCCATTATTGATGAAGCCTTGAAGGCTGTTGAAGTGGTGTTGCGTGACTTCCGCCGTGGTTTGCTCACAGAGCAGGAAAAGAACGAACGCGAAATTCAGATCTGGCAGGAAACCACAGACAAAGTGGGTGATGCCGTGAGACGTCACATGGACCCGGATGGCAACCTGTCCACCATGGCTACTTCTGGCGCTACCAAGGGTGGTTTCTCTACGATCTCCCAGTTGGCTGGTATGCGTGGCTTGATGGCTGATCCTTCTGGGCGCATCATCCCCATGCCGATCCGTTCCAACTTCCGTGAAGGCCTCACTGCTCAGGAATACTTCATCTCTACACACGGTGCCCGAAAGGGTCTAGCCGACACGGCTCTCCGTACCGCGGATGCTGGTTACCTGACCCGCCGTCTTGTTGATATAGCACAGGACATCATCATCAACGAATACGATTGCGGTACCCACGAGGGTGTTTACATCCGTAAGGCGGATGATGTCGCCGGACAGCCTATGTCCAGCCGTATGTATAGTCGTCTCGTCGCTGAAAACGTACTTGACCCCAAGACCGGCGAATTACTCGCTGAATATAACGACGTCATTACACACGAACTGGCTAAGAAAATTGCCGGTGCCGGTGTAACCGAAGTTAAATTACGCTCTCCGATGACCTGCGAACTGACGCATGGCATCTGCGCCAAATGCTATGGCATTGACCTTGGCCGTGGTGAGATGGTGGAACTTGGTTCCGCAGTCGGTATCGTCGCTGCCCAGTCCATCGGTGAACCGGGTACGCAGCTCACACTGCGCACATTCCACACCGGTGGTGTGGCTTCCACTGGTGCATCTGACATCACCACAGGTCTCCCCCGCGTGGAGGAAATCTTCGAGGCGCGCAAAATGCCGAAGGGTGAAGCAGTTGTCGCCGAGATCGCAGGCGTGCTTCACATCCGCCAATCCGAAAAGTATGCCGATATGCGTGAGATCCGCATTGAACATGCCGAAATGGTGCATGATGAATACATCATCCCCGAGGATTGGAAATTCATCGCCAAAGATGAAGGCGAGATTTTGGCTGGCGACATTCTTGCCACCAAGGAAAAAGCCACCATTACCGCCCAACATGGCGGACGTGTGGCTGTGGAAAAGAAGGAACGCAAGATCGTTGTCTCCTATGAACAGCGTGAAGAGATTATTGATGACGTTCCCAACACTTCACGCCTGCTTGTCAAAGACGGCGCGCATGTGGAAGCAGGTCAGCCGCTGACCGAAGGTTCCCTCAACCCGCACCGCATTCTCAAGATCCAGGGACGCGATGCCTGCCAGATGTATCTTATGACCGAAGTGCAGAAGGTGTACCGCTCACAGGGCCAGAACATCCACGATAAGCACTTTGAAGTCATCATCCGCAAGATGTTGAGCAAGGTGCAGGTCACCCGCCCAGGTGATACCAAGTACCTGCCCGGCGATGCAGTTGACCGCCTTGAGATCCGCAGAGTTAATGAACAGTTGCTCGCGGAATCAAAGTCGGCGGCTCGCTTCCAGGAGATCCTGCTCGGCGTTACCAAGGCATCTCTCAGCACCGACTCCTTCCTCTCCGCATCTTCCTTCCAACACACCATCAAGGTGTTGGCAAGCGCGGCCATCGGTTCCACCATCGACCCGCTGTTCGGCTTGAAGGAAAACGTGATCATCGGCAAGCTCATCCCCGCAGGCACCGGTTTCGTCCACGGCCGCTTTACCGAGGAAGAGGCTGCGAACAATGCAGCGCAATGGTCCACGCTTCCAGATACGGGACTTGGCGATTAGTAAAAGTAACAAGTAGAAAACAAAGGCGACTGGCACCAGTCGCCTTTGTTTTTTTAATCTTAAGTGTGTCGTTTTCAGCGATTTACATTTCCGAGGGATTCATATGTCTGTAAAAGGCTGATTAATATCCCGTCCGTAAAGGTGTGCATCTTTGAATACATTTGTGTTGCCTGTGAGGTAGGAACTTTTGCATCGCTATACACCTTGATGACCGACCCGATCAGCGAATCGCGGAAGAATAAAAAAGCCTTGGCAGCGTCCACATAACTCAGGTTGTAGCGCCTGGCCCGCGAAGCATATTCGTATCCGATGGCATATGCTTCCGAGGCTGCATCTACATCGTCAGCAGAGGCATAGTTCATCAGTCCATGGAATAAGGACCGCGCGCTCATACGATATTGTCCGCGCGCCTCCTCATTTAATTTTTGATACCATGACTCGGCCTGCAGGCTTCCCTCCGATATTTGTATGCGGACATTTCGGATGATCTCCTGCATCATATTCTCAGGCTCGAGCTCTCTGGACTTTTGAGTTGATTCTGACCAAAGGGAAATTTCACTGCGCCGGTAACGGCGATGCCCGCCTTGAGTCTTGTGTACGGGCAATATGCCCTTGTCAGACCAAAGCCTTACCGTGCTGGGATGCACACCCAACACTTCTGCGGCGTCACTGAGGGAGAGCCATTCGTCTGTCATCGTCAATCGGAAGCCAGAGCTACTTTATCCACGAAAGATGGTTCTTCAACTTTACTCTTGAAGGTCTGAACGTCGATGCGGGTGAGCATGATGGCGGCGATGAAGAGCATCAATGCTTCAATGCCAAAGACAACAATATACCCGGTCATAGCCTGACCTGTGATCTGAGTGGCCATGTCAGCGACTACCCCAGCGAGGAGCAATCCCATCAAGCGCGATAAGCCGTTCGAGAAACCCCACGCACCAATGTACAAACCGACTTTGCCAGCGACGGTAAGGTCAAACATGAGAGAAAGATTGGCAATGGTGGAGATGCCTGTGCCAAATCCCAGCAGCATAATGCCAATGTAAAAGATATTCAGACTGGCCATGAATCCACTCACGATGATGAGCAGAAAACCGACGAGCGCGCCAATGTTGCCGGATTGGGCAACGGATTTCTTTTTAACACGTCCCTCCAACGCTGCGGCGAGGATGAATGCGATCAAGGTAAATGTGCCTGTAATGGATACGATGCGGGAAGTCTGTTCCACGGTCATGCCGAATGCTTGGGCACCGAAGGGTTCAAGCAGCACATCTTGCCCAAGGATGGCGGCGAGTAGCAGCAGCAAGTAGATGAAGAATATCTTTGCCACAGGGTTGGACGTGATGGCGGACATCATTTGCTTGACGGTATACGATTCGGATGCTGTAATAGAGTTGGCACTATCAAAGCGTGGCTCAAGCCTAAGGAGGCCGAGCAGCCCCAATGTCAGGGCGGAGGCGCCAATGATGTTGAATGCGCTGGATAAAGTCTCGGGCGTGTAAACAGTCAACATGCGGCTGAGGCTGATTCCCGTTGCAATTAAACCGATGACCATCATGAAGAACATGGTGGCGACGGTTTTGCCGCGCTCTTTTTCTCCCGAAAGTTCGGAAGCGAGGGAAAGATAGCTGACCGCCGAGAGGTTGTAGCCCATACCCCATGCGCCGAATGCCAGCAAGCCTGTGATAATGCCGAGTGCGAAATTACCATGGATGAGATAGGCGACATTTGGCGATGCGACCAGCCCTACAACACATAAGAGGAGGCCAGCGAGAATATATGGCGTGCGGCGGAAGCCAAAGATGGGGTGGCGGTCAGAAAAGGAGCCGATGGCGACTTGGATGGGGGAGAATAAATATGGAAGAACAGCCAGGATTGAGACGAGGGTCTTTGAGATGCCGAGGTCGAAGATCATCACGCGGTTGAGGGCGCTGTTGATGGGAACGAGGGTCATTGCTACTGCGACGTGTATAAAACCAAGTTGGAAGCGTTTGAGGAACATGTTCACCTTTGGCAAATATATTAAATGATGCGAGGGCGTTTTGCACGCCCACGCCTTTACTGGTGAAATTTTACTTTTTAGGGGGCGCAGGTCAATGTAGATTTAGGTAGAATTTTACTAGAATTCGATAAGTGGCAAGTTTATTTCCTATTCCTGAGTTTACCAGTCGGGTAACGGGCGGCCGCTTTATATGACATTTTTCAGTGATGGTGGTTATTTAACGCTTAAAAATTAGAATTTCCAGAATCAACCTTAAAAATTGTTGACTTTGTATTCTTTGTGTGCAATAATGTCAACGGCCGATAACGTTACCGGCAATGATACCGAGAAAACAAGTCATTTCCCCCTGGTTGGTTTGAAATGTCTAAAAAACGCGCTGTTACAATCCAAAATGTAGCCAAAGCCGCCGGTGTTTCGGTATCTACGGTTTCTCGAGTCTTAAACGAGAAAGATGATGTGTCAAGCGAGACTCAGGAACGCGTCCGTTCCGTTATCAATAAGTTGGGGTATACGTCAAATTTGGCAGCACGCAGCATGCGTACCCGTAAAAAGAACCTGATCGGGCTTGTCGTTCCAGATTTTGGTTTATATTCTGTCGAGATCATGAAGGGGATCAATAAGGCAATCGCAGAATCACCTTTTGATCTATTGGCATACACAACGGGGGATAATGAGAAGAATAGCGCGTTGTTACATGAGCAATATTATGTTTCCCTCTTAAGTAACTCAATTACAGACGGTGTGATCATTGTGGCTTCTGTGGCCTCAGAATTTATCGCAGATGCGCCCCTGATCGCCGTTGATCCTCATATTGTCAACCCCAATTATCCATCTGTTCAAGGTACGAACTATCACGGTGCCTTGGATGTTATGGAGTACCTTATTGGGTTGGGACATCGCCGCATCGGTTTCATTTGCGGGCGCCCTGAAGTTGGAACGGCGCAGCGACGCTTAAAAGGATACCGTGATGCGCTGATTAATCATGGTATTGAATTGGATGAGAGCCTCATTATCCCAGGCGATTTTACTCAAAAGACTGCCTATAAGGGTGCTCATCAATTACTCACTTTGGATAACCCACCCACGGCGATCTTTGCTGCCAATGATCAATCGGCTCTGGGCGTTTTTCAGGTTGCTGAGGAGCTTGGGTTACGCATCCCATCTGACCTGTCAGTAGTAGGCTTCGATAATATATCTGAGGCTAAATATCTGGGACTCACAACGGTTGATCAATCCCTATTTCAAATGGGGTACACAGCGGTTCACATGCTTATTAAGTTGATCAACGGCGAAGCGCTTGAGTTTGAAATTCATAAGATCCCGACAAAATTAGTTGTTCGGACATCGTGTCAGGAATTACTCCAGCCTGCCCAGGTTTAAGAATGGACCGTGCTGGATTTTCATTTTCTTTTCGATGCTTTTTGAAAAGAAAAGGGATTTGATGATCTTTAGCAAATCCCCCATTATATTGTGCTGAACTCGTGTCCCGCGGAAAAATCGGACTACACGGGAGAAGTGTGGAAAGCCACGAACGATTTTATCAGGTGTCTTTTCCAAAAAAAATACAGGATATTCTATTTTCAAGGAGGTGCAAGGCGAATATATACGATATAAAAATAAACATTTCGAATGTCTGAAAAGGGACGTCCGATATCAAGAAGATACCGGACGCCGTTGAGCAGAAGTCTGCACTCCATGACAGGTCGGCAGATTTCTAGCTCTGAAATATACCATATCAAAAAGGAGTAAGAAGAAGATGAAACGTTTATCTTTCGCTCTGTCATTTTTAGTGGCATTGAGCATGTTGCTCGCAGCATGTGCTGCCCCGGCTACTGAAGCCCCCGCTGCGACTGAAGTAGCAGCTACTGAAGCCCCGGCTGCAACCGAAGCGCCAGCGGCTACTGAAGCTGCCGTTGCTGACCCGAACTCTCTGCCTCGCAATGAAACCCTGTATTTCAATGGTCAACAATGGGGTCCCGTGGTTGGTTGGAATCCCTACTCCAGCAGCATGAACAATGGCCTTGCCATTGCCCAGCAGGACAATGCCCGCGTACCCATGTTCGAAACCCCTTATCTTTACAACATGCTTGACGGCAAGGTTTATCCCCTGCTCGCCGATGGCGATTATGCATGGAATGATGCCAAGACTGAGATCACCTTTAAGCTCAATGCTGCCGCTCACTGGAGCGATGGCACTCCCGTTACCGCTGAAGACGTTGCTTACACATGGGCTACCCATGTCAAGTACAGCACTAATATCGGCTCCGGTAATAAAGATTACATCGAAACCATCGAAGCTGTCGATCCTCAGACCGTTGTCGTCAAAGCAAAACTTGATGCAGATGGCAAGGCTGTCAATCCGCTGATCGTTTCTGCTTATTTGAGCAGCAACTATGTGATCCAAAAGGCATGGACCCAGACCCTCGAAGCTCGCTCTGCCGACGGCACCGCGCTCATGGCTGACCCCGCTGATGATGTCGTTTGGTCTGGTCCTTATACCAAGTACTTCACTGATGACACCAAAGTCGTTATGATCCGTGACGATAACTACTGGGGTCAGGACGCCTCCATGTGGGGTAAACTGCCTGCTCCGAAGTACCTCGCCCATGTGATCTACAAGGACAATGCTGCTGGTACAACAGCTCTCCAGGCCGGAGAAGTGGATGTATCACAACAGTTCAACTCCAATGTTCAGGACCTGTGGTTGAAAGATGGACTTCCCATCTCCACTTACCTGCCTGAGGCTCCTTACCAGATCGGTGCCAGCCTCCCGACCGCCTTCTTCAACTTGAAATCCAATGGTTTGGATCAGGTTGCGATCCGCAAGGCGATTGCCATTGCAGTTGATTACCCGACCATCATTGCCAACGCGATGACGAATCAGTCAGCTACCTTCGACCAGGCTCCTCGCTCTCTCATGAACCCGACCGCTGGCGAACAAGCTTTGTATGACTCCGCCGCTGTTGCCGACCTGCAATGGGCTGGCAATGATATTGAAGGCGCCAAGAAATTGCTCGACGATGCTGGCATTGTTGACTCCAATGGGGATGGTAATCGCGAATACAACGGCCAGGAACTTCACTATGTAGCCACCTGCCCGAATGGTTGGTCTGACTGGCAAGCTGCCATCGAAGTTGTTGCTGCTGCTGGTAAAGAAATCGGCATCGACATCACCACTAACTATCCTGAATGGTCTGTTTACCAGACTGTTGTCACCAAGTCCGATACCCCGCTTCCCGAAGGCTACGACATCTTCATGATGTGGAGCGATGGCGCTGGTCCTACGCAGCCTTGGTCCCGCATCCGCCACCTGATCAGCTCCGAGTTTGTTGGAAACGCTGTCAACTGGAACGGCAACTGGGGTCAATACTCCAATCCTGCTGCTGATGAGTTGATCAAGTCGATCCCGACCGAAAGTGATCCTGCCAAGCTGAAGGAAACCTACACCGAATTGGTTAAGATCTACCTCACCGATGTACCCTCCTTCACACTTATGTACCGCCCGCAGTCCTTCCACACTGTGAACGAAAGTGTTTGGACCAACTTCCCGCACGGCGAAGATGGAACCAACCCGCCCGTTCCCCCGCTTGACCTGACTGACGGCTGGAGCATCGCTGGTCTCTATAACCTGACGCTCGTTAGCCCGTAAACAAGATATTGATTAAAGACAGCCATGTTCCATGTAATGGGACATGGCTGTTCTTGTAAAATAGTATTTTAAAATTTGGAAATGTACGAAAATGTAAAAAAGGTTAAACGTCAGTTTGAACTTAGCTGCTGAATTCAAGGAGGTGCATGTTGAAAGGATATCTGAAGTATTTCCTTAATAAATTAGGATGGTTTGCAATTACTTTCGTGTTTGCATTCATGTTGAATTTTATGCTGCCTCGCTTTATGCCTGGCGACCCTGTGGCTGCAATTGTTTCACGGTTGGCTCAGGGTATGAGCAATACCTCCGGCGTTCAGGCAATTTATGAACAATATACGGAACTATTTGGCACAAACAAGCCAATGACCGAGCAATTTTTTATTTATATAAAAAATGTGGCTCGTGGTGATTTTGGCTTTTCGTTCAGCCAATATCCGAGGACAGTATCTGACGTTCTTGGCTCCTCTATTTGGTGGACGATTGCACTGCAATTCCCTGCCATTATTGTGGGATGGATCATTGGAAACTCATTAGGAGCATTGGCAGCATACCTCAAGGGTGGTTTTGATAAAGTTCTCATGCCTATCAGTATTTTTATCAGCAACTTTCCGGCATTTGGCATGGCAGTTATTTTCATGGTTATTTTCGGGGTAAACCTCAAATGGTTCCCCACTTCCGGCGGGTATGGGTTCGATTTGATCCCAAGTTTCAGTTGGACATTCTTCAAATCTGTGATCACCCATTATCAGCTGCCTTTCTGGTCAATCGTCATCATCGCGATTGGCGGACAGGCGATTGGCATGCGTTCCATGTCAATTTATGAGTTGAACGCAGATTATGTGAAATACGCCCGCTTCATGGGAATTCGAGATAGCAAGATCGTTGGTTATGTATTCCGAAATGCCATGCTCCCGCAGGTGACGGGATTGGCTTTGTCCGTTGGAACGATGGTTGGTGGTGCGCTTATCGCGGAGATCGTTTTTAGTTATCCCGGACTTGGCACCACCTTGTTGAGAGCCGTGCTGGGGCAGGATTACCCCTTGATCTCAGCCGCCACCCTGATCATTACGGTTATGGCGCTGTTTGCCAACTTCATCATAGAGATCTTATACGGCTTGATCGACCCACGTATCAAAGCCGCGCAATCGGACTAAGTGGAGAAACCAGCATGAAACATATCTTCCAACAGGTTTTTCGCTCAGGTAAATTCGTTACTGGCTTCTCTATTTTTTCAGCCATTATGCTGATCGTGATCTTTTATCCCATGATTGTTACTGTTTCTCCGCTTGGGATCATTGGACAGGGCACGTTCTTCCCTCCTGGAATCTATGTCAGTGTATACGATAGCATGAGTGCAACGTCGTACACACTCAATTTGGATGGGGCTTCTGAAATGCGCATCGCCAGCAAGTTGAACGAAGAAGACCGACTGGCTGTAAAAGATTGGCTGGTGGCTGCGGGTATTCCAGAAAGTGAAATCGATATTGCCGATACGGCGAAACTTCTTGATCAATGGTTTACCAATTATGATCCCAAGAAGAACATCCCAGGCATGACGAATGCCAAGCGTAACTATTTCGTCCGCCTCAACACTGCGCTCAAAGGTTTGCTTTCTGATGAAGGCGCTATTGTTATGCAAACCAATCCGCAGACTGGCGAACTGGCTCAGATTGATACCATTCAGCAAACAGATTATGTGAATGTTGGCGAAGTTGCCAATGTTCGAATGTTGCCGCTAGGAACGGATAACTTTGGCAGGGATGTGCTGACCGAATTGATTTCCGCGACCCGTGTCTCGCTGCAGATCGGTTTTGTAGCTGGTTTGATCGCCACATTGATCGGTTTGACATTGGGATTGTTCGCTGGGTATGTCGGCGGGCTCGTGGATGACATTATCATGTTTATTACAAACCTGTTCATTGTCATTCCGCCCTTCGTATTACTGATTTTGATTTCATTCAGCATTGGGCAGGAACAGCGTGGGGCATTTACCATCGCTGTGGTGATCGGCCTCACTTCATGGGTATGGACGGCGCGCGCGGTTCGCTCTCAGGTCATCTCTCTGCGTAACCGTGACCATGTCAACCTCTCAAAGCTATCCGGACACTCCATTGTCCATATCATCCTCACCGATATTCTGCCATATATCATGTCGTATGTGATCATGGCACTCATTCTGCAGATCTCCTCTGGTATTTTGGCTGAGGCACAACTTTCCATTCTTGGGCTTGGACCGCGCACCACCGAAGTGCCTACCCTTGGGTTGATGATGAACTGGGCAATGATCTATCAGGCGCATATCCTGGGCAATTGGTGGGCATATATGCCGGTGCTTGTCACTATCGCGCTGATTACCTTTTCAATGAACCTGATGAACACTGGCATGGATCAGGTCTTCAACCCCGCCTTGAGAGATTAGGAGACCAACATGGCAAATGCAATGTTAGAAGTTAGGGAATTATCGACCAAATATGTCACCCGTTTCAACGAGGACGTATACGCTGTTGACAAAGTTTCTCTTAAGGTGGATGAAGGACGTTCGCTCGGTATCGCTGGCGAATCGGGCTGCGGAAAGTCCACACTCGCTCTCAGCCTGATGGGATATTACTTCCCGCCTCTGCACTATACAAGTGGAGAGATCATTATTAACGGCAGAAATATCTCAGGAATGAAACCGGATGATATCCGCAAGGCGATTTTGGGAAAAGAAATCGCCTATATTCCTCAGGCGGCCATGAATGCCCTCAACCCCACCCGCAAGATCATTCACTTTATTGAGGATGTCATTCTTGAGCATGAAATGTACGTTAACAAAAAGGATATTTACGACCGCGCCAAAAAACTTTTTGAAACGCTGGGCCTTCCTCCTGAAGTATTAGAGAAATATCCCGTTGAACTTTCTGGCGGTATGAAGCAGCGCACCGTCATCGCCATCTCTGTTCTGCTCCTGCCCAAGGTTCTGATCGCGGATGAGCCTTCTTCTGCGCTTGATGTAACATCACAAAAGATGGTCATCAAAATGCTCAAACAACTGATGGATGCGGGCTTCATTAGTTCCATGATCTTCATCACTCACGAACTGCCCCTGTTGTACAACGTCGTGGATGACATCATGGTGATGTATGCCGGACAGATCGTGGAAAAGGGCACTTCCCATGAAATGGTCTTCGACCCGATCCACCCGTATTCCAAAGGGTTGATGGGCTCGATCATTGTTCCCGAAAAAGGGCTGCGCGATGTCAAACTGACGGCCATCCCTGGCGTGCCGCCCAACCTCAAAAAACCGCCTTCAGGTTGTCGCTTTGCCGAACGTTGCCGATTTGTCCGCCCTGAATGCCGCGTAGCCAGTGTGCAGCTGCGCGAAGCGGAGAACGGCCGCGTTTATCGCTGTATCATCCCGGAAGCCGAATTACGTGAGGCCTATGCTCGTGAGCAGGAGGTACAGAAACATGGCAATTGAAAAGAAACTTTACTTGAGCGCGAAAGGTATCACAAAGACATTTGGCTTTGGACGCCAAAAGACAGTTGCGGTGGATAATGTTGACCTTGATCTGTACGAGGGCGAGGTTGTCTCCATTGTAGGAGAGTCAGGCAGTGGTAAGACCACGCTCTCCAAGGTTCTCTTGGGATTAATGAATCAGACATCAGGGGATGTGTACTTCCAGGGTCTCAAGCGTGATATCAGCACCCAGGCACGAAAACAAGAATACTGGAAGAACATTCAAGCAATCTTCCAGGATCCTTTCTCTTCCTACAATATTTTTAACAAGATCGACTCGGTCCTGCTCGATTGCATTAACATGCGCGGTGGAAAATTCTACCCGCGTGAGAAAAAGATAGAAATGATGACTGAGGCGTGCAGCTTCGTGAACCTCAAGTTCGAAGAGCTAACCAACAAATACCCCTTTGAACTCTCTGGCGGACAAATGCAGCGTCTCATGATCGCCCGTATCTTTTTGTTGCAGCCGAAGATTCTACTTGCCGATGAACCCACCTCAATGATCGACGCCTGCTCCCGTGCTACGATTCTGGACGAGCTGATGCACCTGCGCAAAGAGATCGGCATGACCATTATCTTCATTACCCATGATATCGGCCTGGCCTATTACGTTTCAGATAATGTCTACATTATGGAAAAAGGCAAGTTCGTGGAAGGCGGCTCGGCGGATGAAGTGATCCTTACCCCGCGTCATCCTTATACCAAGCGCCTGATTAATGATGTTCCGAAGATCTACGAGGAATGGGATCTCACAACCGTGTAATGCGATTCTTTCGCTTGAATTCTTGAATTCAAGCGAAAGAATTTAATACCTCCACTCAGCAATCAACCGCCCCTCCGATCTTGTGTAATGTAAATTTTTTTACAGCCTTGCATGTTGTGCTGTAGTTGCGTGTTTATTTTCATAGCCAGTATTGTGACTGCCAGAAAGTTACTCCATGCAGCCTGGCAAAAACAGGTTGAGTAATCATATGCTAAACAGCACACTGAAACATTCCGGTTTGACCCAAATAGAGAATGGTTTTCGTTTCCGTGACCTCAATAAAAACGGAAAGTTAGACATATATGAAGATGACCGTCAGCCGATTGATGCCCGTGTAGATGATCTCATGGGGCAAATGACTTTGGAGGAAAAAGCGGGTCTTTTGTTCATCAATGGGACAGTGGTCAACGACGACGGCTCCATTGAAGATACTCCCGTTTCGGGCAGGTCTATTCGAGCGGCTGTGACCCAGATCACCAGCCAGAAAATGAATCATTTCAACTTTTGGCAGATCCCAGGAGCCCAAGTGGTCTCGGGTTGGTACAACAAGATTCAACGGTTTGCCGAACAGACCCGCCTCGGGATCCCTGTCACGATTGCATCAGACCCCCGCAATCATTTCAGCCGAAACATTTTTTCGATGGCCGCCGTTGATTTTTCCCAGTGGTGCGAGACTCTGGGGTTTGCTGCGATCAATGATGTTGACCTTGTGCGGCAGTTTGCGGATATTGTCCGCAAGGAGTATCTCGCGGTTGGAATTCGCATCGCTCTTCACCCTCAAATTGATCTTGCAACTGAACCTCGCTGGCCCCGTATCAGTGGCACCTTCGGCGAGGACGCGGGCTTGACCGCACGCCTTGCCAGAGCTTACATCGAAGGCTTTCAAGGCGAAACTCTTGGTCCCCATAGCGTGGCCTGTATGACGAAACACTTCCCCGGCGGCGGTCCGCAGAACGAGGGATTAGACCCTCACTTCGAATTCCAAAAGGGACAGGTCTACCCGGGCAATAATTTTGATTATCACCTCATCCCCTTTGAAGCGGCTTTTGAAGCGAAAACGGCTGCCATCATGCCGTATTACGGCATTCCCACAGATCAAACCGATGAGAACGTGGCGATGTCTTACAACAAAACGATCATCACAAGTTTGCTGCGCGAGAAATATAAATACGATGGAGTGATTTGCACGGATTGGGGGCTGATCACCGATACTCAAATGCCAGATACGACCTGGCCAGCAAGGGCATGGGGCGTGGAATATCTTTCAGAGCTTGAAAGAGTTGAGAAAGCATTGAATGCCGGTGTGGATCAATTCGGTGGTGAAAGCTGCCCGGACTACGTTATCGAACTGGTTAAAACAGGCCGCCTCTCCGAAGCGCGGATCGATCAGTCTGTGCGGCGCTTGCTGCGATTAAAGTTCAGGTTGGGGTTGTTTGACGACCCATTCGTAAATGAAGATGATGTGCCAAATGTGTTGGGACACGCAGAGTCTGTCGCTGCTGGTCTGGCTTCGCAGCAACGTGCTGTGACCCTTCTTAAAAACGAGGATCATGTTCTTCCACTAAATGGTCATCTGAAAATATTCATCAAGAATATGGATTCGTCCGTCGCATCTCAATACGCTGAAGTTGTAACTTCTCCTAAAGAAGCGGACTTTGCCATTTTACGATTGGAAACTCCCTGGATCCCGATTGAAACGAAGAATCCCTTTGCTCGGGGTTTCCATCACGGTGACCTGGATTTCAAAGAGCCGCTAAAGTCTGAAATCCTTGACCTGTTACGAACAGTACCGACCATTGTAGTGCTGTATCTGGATCGGCCTGCTGTTATCCCTGAGATCAAACAATCTGCACGCGCGTTATTGGCAGAGTATGGCGCCAGTGACGCTGCCGTGCTGAATATTATTTTTGGCAAATCCAAACCTGAAGGCAAACTGCCGTTTGAACTTCCCTCTTCAATGGATGCCGTCCGAAATCAAAAGGCGGACGTTCCATACGATTCGGAAGCTCCGCTCTATTCATTTGGCTTTGGTCTGTCGTATTGATTCAGTGGAAGAAAAAAGATAAGACAATACGACACAAAAGGAAATCATGACCGATCGGCCAAATCATTACAAGTGGTATATCCTAACTCTTAGCATCCTGACAAACATGTTCGTGGTGGCAATCCCTGCAATGGCGATGTCGGTTCTGGCAAAAGAAATCGCGCAGGATCTGCATTTGAGTCTTGTGCAAGTTGGAATTGTTTGGGGGATTGGGTCTCTGCCAGCTATTGTCGTCAGTCTTTTCAGCGGAGCGGTTGGTGACAAAGTGGGGCCGAAGCGGGTGCTGATCGTGAGCAGTTTGTTGGGAGGGCTGCTCGGCGCGGCGCGTGGGTTGACCCATGATTTTTACTCTTTGATCGTGGTTGTGGTCATTTTGGGCGTACTCATACCCTTTGTTTCCATTAACAATATCAAAACCGTCGGGCAGTGGTTCCCGCCGCATCAGCTTGGGCTTGCCAACGGACTGATCTCCATGGGCATGGCGCTCGGATTTTTGCTCGGCTCACTGCTCAGTGCCACAACCTTTTCTCCGCTGTTGGGCGGCTGGCGTAATGTAATGATCGCCTATGGAGTCATTGGGGCATCGTTCAGCATCCCCTGGCTTTTTGTGCGGACTCTTCCGTCACATCATCATGCGGTTGGAAAAAATGTTTCCATGCGAGCCGCAGTTTCGCATGTGTTCCAGTTGAAAAATATCTGGCTGCTCGGTTTCACATTATTTGGCGTGGGCGGCTGTATTCAAGGTGTGCTGGGTTATCTGCCGACCTATCTGCGTGATATTGGCTGGGAAGCTGTCCGCGCGGATGGAGCGCTTTCTGCCTTCCATACCATCAGCATGATCTTCGTTCTGCCGGTTGCGATCTGGTCTGACAAACTCAGTGCTCGCAAATATCTGCTCCTGCTCGCCGCTTTGATGGTGGCGTTTGGCGCGGGACTGCTAAGTTTTGCCAGCGGTGTTTGGATCTGGGCGGCTGTGTTGATGGCTGGTTTCGTGCGCGATGCCTTCATGGCGATCTATTTGACAATGGTCATCGAGATCGATGGCGTTGGGCCAGTTTATGCTGGGACAGCCACTGGGTTCACGATGGCAATCAGCGGACTTGGCAATTTTGTCGCCCCTCCGCTTGGAAACAGCCTGGCTGTGTTATGGCCTGGTGCTCCGTTTGCGCTGTGGGCGGGATTGGCTGTTTTGGGGATGGTCTGTCTTTCACTGGTTAAAGAGGGAAGCGCGAAGGTCGGAAGTTCGGCTTTGGAAAGCGCTCTATAACAAATATAAAAATGAAGCCGCAGCAACGTGATTAATGCCAATGCAGGCTTGTAAAAAATGTAGAAAAAATAATCATCCCGATCATAGGAAAATAACATGAAGAGCATTCAATCTTTGACTGGCAAGTGGCAATTTCAACAAGCAGGGACAAACGAGTGGCTGCCCGCCACCGTTCCTGGCGGAGCCCACACTGATCTTATGGCGAGTGGACGAATCCCCGATCCATTTGTAGCCGATAACGAAAAGCGTGTTCAATGGGTCGCTGAATCGGATTGGGTGTACAAAACCAGCTTCACCTGCACGGATGAATTGCTTTCCGAAGAAAAAGTGTTTCTGGTTTGCGACGGGTTGGATACTCTTGCCACAGTTGTTCTCAACGGTCATGAACTTGGCCGCACGGATAATATGTTCCGTCAGTATCAATGGGATGTTAAGTCATTATTGAAAGCAAAAGGTGCCAACGACTTAACCATCTCCTTTGCTTCGCCTGTGAAATACACAGCCGAAAAGCAAGCCATTCGCAACATGCTGGGTGTCTCACAGGCCATCATTGGCGGGCCGCATTTGCGCAAGGCTCCTTGCCAGTTTGGCTGGGACTGGGGTCCGCAGCTTCCGCCGATCGGTATCTGGAAGGATATTCGTTTGGAAGGATATAGCGCGGCGCGTTTTGCAGATGTTCATTTGCGGCAGGAGCATGTAGATGGACAGGTGACTGTCGAAGCGCGAGTCTCTGTTCAAAGCTGGGATGATGCTCCCCGCTCTGCGACCATGCGCGTTGTTGCGCCCGATGGCAAGGTTTTTGAAACCAGCGTGGCAATTGCCCAAGGTGACGAGACCAGTTTACAGGTCCAGATAAAAGAGGCGCAGCTTTGGTGGCCGAATGGCTACGGAGCGCAGCCACTCTATCAGGTGGAAATAACTCTCGTCGGCCAAGACATCAAACAACTGGATAAACGAAATTATCAGATCGGCTTGCGTACAATTGAATTGCGTCAGCAGAAAGATCAGTGGGGAAAATCTTTTGAGTTTGCCGTCAACAATATTGCGATCATGTCCAAAGGCTCCAATTGGATTCCCGCCGATTCTTTCCCCACCCGCATTTCGGATGAGTATCTCGAAGGGCTCATTCGCTCTGCGGTTGAGTCGCATCAGAATATGCTGCGTGTGTGGGGCGGTGGTTTTTACGAAGAAGAACGTTTTTACGATCTCTGCGACCGCTATGGAATTTTGGTCTGGCAGGAATTTATTTTCTCGTGCAGTATCTATCCGTTGGACTCGCATGAATTTCTTGATAACGTGCATGTCGAAGTTGCCGAGAACGTGCGCCGCTTGCGCCATCGCGCCAGCCTTGCGTTGTGGTGCGGCAACAATGAAATGGAATGGGGCTGGGTGGATTGGAATTGGAAAGCCCCTGAGTTGCAGGGTTTGAAAGCCGCCTACGATCAGTTCTTCCATCACACGCTTCCTGAATGGTGTTTGGCGGAAGATGCCGATCATTCGTATTGGCCCAGCTCGCCATCTTCTGATATTCCATTTGAAAATCCGAATGGGCAGATTCAAGGCGACGCTCATTATTGGGATGTGTGGCATGGGCGCAAGCCGTTCACTGCATATCGCGATCAGTATCCGCGCTTCATGAGCGAGTTCGGTTTTCAGGCGCTTCCGCCGCTGGCGACCATCCGCACCTATGCGGATGAAGCCGATTGGAACATGACATCCTACATCATGGAGATGCACCAGAAAAACGCCAGCGGAAATTCGCTGATGGTCGGGCAGATGCTCGATACCTTCCGCCTGCCCAAGGATTTTGAATCGCTGGTTTATTTGAGCATGGTTTTGCAAGCAGAAGGCATTCGTTATGGCGTGGAACATTGGCGCCGCCACCCAGACCGCGTTGCGGGAATTTTGTATTGGCAGCTCAATGACTGCTGGCCTGTGGCTTCGTGGTCGAGCCTCGATTACTTCGGACGGTGGAAGGCGCTGCATTATGCCACCCGCCGTTTCTTCTCGCCGCTCATGCTCTCCATCGAAGATGTGCCGCCCAAACAGAGCGTTTACGTGACCAATGAAAAACTTGAATCCTGGGATGGAACTCTGCGCTGGTCATTGGAGACTCTCAACGGTGAAGTCCTCACTTCGGGACAAGAGACGGTTCATGCTGCGCCGCAAGCCGCTGCGAAAATCTGTGAGCTTGATTTCTCCGACCGCATTTCAGACGAGAACACCCGCGCCTCCGCTTTCATCGCTGAACTTTGGCAGGGCGAAAAGTTCGTGTCCCGCCAGACTGCAAATTTTGCACCGATCAAACATGTTTCTCTGAACGAACCATCCGTGACCGCAGAGCTAAAAGATGAAAACGGCCAGTTGATCATTGACCTGACTTCGCGTTCCCTCGCGCTCCTTGTGGAAGTATCTCTCACCGATGTTGATGTTGTCTTTAGCGACAACTACTTCAACCTACCCGCCAACCGCACTACACGGATCACCTGCCCAATGCCCGCGGGTTGGACTTTGGATAAGGCACGAAAAGCATTTCACCTCCGCTCCGTGTATGACTCCTTTTCACACGGTGCTGTAAAGTAATCGTTCGACCCATTTCACCCAATAAAATAAGGAACTTCATAATGAAAGACATTCAATCCATCATCTCGCAAATGACCCTCGAAGAAAAAGCCGCACTTTGCACCGGCGCCAGTTCATGGACAACCACCCCCATCGAACGACTGGGCGTGCCGGAATTCGTCATGTCTGACGGCCCGCATGGCGTGCGGCGTGTACCAGATGTCCACGCCGTGGCGATGGAAAGTTTGCCCGCCACCTGTTTCCCAACAGCATCCTGCCTCGCCTCTACCTGGGACGTGGACTTGATCCACAAAATGGGCGAAGCCCTCGCTGAAGAATGTACCGCCCTCAACGTGGACATTTTGCTCGGACCCGGCGCAAATATGAAACGCTCTCCTTTGGGCGGACGCAACTTTGAATATTTTTCCGAAGACCCATTCCTCGCTGGTGAATTGGCTGCCAACTTTATTAACGGTGTGCAGAGCAAAGGTGTGGGAACTTCCCTCAAACATTATGCCGCCAACAATCAGGAATTTCAGCGCTTCAGCATCAGCGCCGAAATAGACGAACGCACTTTGCGTGAAATTTATCTGACTGCTTTTGAAAAAGCCGTAAAGCAAGCCCAACCTTGGACAGTGATGTGCTCGTACAACAAGCTCAACGGCACATTTGCTTCAGAGCATCATTACCTGCTTACTGAAATCCTCAAAGAAGAATGGGGCTTTGAAGGTCTTGTCGTTTCAGATTGGGGCGCCGTGCGAAACCGTGTCGCTGCGCTCAAAGGCGGCCTTGACTTTGAAATGCCCGGTCCGCAAGCCCGCCGCGTTCAGGAAGTTGTGGATGCAGTCCGCTCCGGTAATTTAGACGAATCCATCCTCAATGAATCTGTGCGCCGTATTTTGCGGATCGTGTTCAAGGCACAGGAAACTCCGAAAACAGGCAAGTTTGATGTGGATGCTCATCACGAACTGGCAAACAAGATCGCTTCCGAGGGAATGGTGTTGCTCAAGAACAACGGCATTCTTCCGCTGAAAGGTCAACAGCATATTGCGGTGATTGGCCGCTCTGCTGAAAAAGCTCACTTTCAGGGCGGCGGCAGTTCGCACATCAATCCCACCAAAGTTGCCATGCCATACAAGGAATTACAAGCCCGCGCCGAAAACTCCGAATTGACTTACGCAGAAGGCTACCCCAGCGATAATTCCTTCAACCAAGGCATGATCGATCAAGCCGTGGGACTCGCTCAATCGGCAGATGTTGCCATTCTCTACATTGCCTTGCCAACCTTCAAAGAATCCGAAGGCTATGACCGCACCGACCTTGACCTGACCGATCAGCAGATCGCGTTGATCAAGGCGGTGTCCAAGGTTCAGAAGCATACTGTAGTTGTGTTGAACAATGGCGCACCTGTTGCCATGAGCGAATGGATCGATGATGTGGATGCGGTTCTCGAATCGTGGATGATGGGGCAGGCTGGCGGCGCAGCAGTAGCCGATGTGCTTTTCGGCAGAGTCAACCCCAGCGGCAAACTGGCTGAGACCTTCCCACTTAAACTCTCTGATACGCCTGCTCACCTCAACTGGCCCGGCGGCATGGGCGAAGTCCGTTATGGAGAGGGAATATTCATCGGCTATCGTTATTACGATACAAAAGAAATGCCGGTGCTCTTCCCATTCGGCTATGGTTTGAGCTACACCACCTTTGCGTACAGCAACGCAAAAGTATCTGCGAAAAATTTCAAAGATGTAGACGGACTAACCGTAACAGTAGATGTCAAAAACACGGGCAATGTTGCAGGGAAGGAAACTGTTCAGGTTTACGTCCACGACCAAAAGTCCGGTTTGATGCGCCCATCCAAAGAGTTGAAAGGCTTCGCCAAAGTGGAACTCCAACCGGGCGAGACCAAGACCGTTTCCATCAAACTTGATTTCCGTTCCTTTGCTTATTACCATCCCGAATACAAACAATGGATCACCGAAGACGGCGACTTCGATATTTTGATCGCTGCCTCCGCTGCGGACATTCGCCAGTCTTTGACGGTGACGCTCGAATCTACCCTCAGCCTGCCCTGCATTCTTGACAAAGAATCCACCGTCCGTGAATGGATGGCGGACTCACGCGGCAAGGTTGCGTTTGGTCCCTTCTACGCTCAAATGGAAGCCGAAGCGCGAAAGGTGTTTGGCGGTGGTGGTGAGGACGGAAGGTACGGCAATGAAGGCGCCATCGGCATGGACATTATGGAAATGTTCAATGACATGCCCCTGATAAGTGTGCTCATGTTTCAGCAAAATGCGCTGCCCATGCACCCTGAAGAAATTGTAGCTGGGTTATTGGCACAGGTTCACAGCTCATAAATTACTAATTACCAGTTGCCAATTACAAAACTCGTAATTGGTAACTGGTAATTTTCAAGGAGTTTACATGTCCCAACCATTTACCCTCGGAGTTAATTACTGGCCGCGCCGTAAAGCCATGTACTGGTGGAGCGATTTTGACGCGGGTGAAGTCCGTGAAGAATTTGCGGTGATCAAAGAGATCGGCATGAATGTTGTGCGCTTGTTTTTGTTGTGGGACGACTTTCAACCTGAACCAGATTCGGTAAACAAAGACGCGCTCGCCAACCTGATAAAAGTTGCGGACATTGCCGCAGAGCATGGGCTTGGGCTCGACGTCACTTTCTTTACGGGACACATGAGCGGCCCAAACTGGAGTCCGCGCTGGCTGTTGGGCGGTGACCAACCTCCCGCCGCGCACCCGTGGATTCGTGACATCGTCAGCGCAGGCCAAAAGACCGATAAAGGTTATCGCAACATGTTCCATGATGAGATGGCGTTGAACGCGACTCGCTTGCTGTTGAAAACAATCGTCGGCGCGCTCAAAGATCATCCCGCCATTTGGATGTGGAACCTCGGCAACGAACCTGACCTTTTTGCATGGCCGAATTCATCTGACGAAGGCGCGGCGTGGGTGAAGGAAATGGTTGACCTGATCAAATCCATTGACCCGAAGCATCCTGTCACCATCGGCTTACATGGTGACGGTCTGCACCGCGATAACGGCTTGCGGATCGACAAGGTGTACCGCCAGACCGATGTCGCCGTCATGCACTCCTACCCGATGTACACGCCCTGGGCGCGTCATAACCTCGACCCTGATTTTGTCCCGTTCACTTGTGCATTGACCGCCGCTCTCGGCGGCAAGCCCGTGCTCATGGAAGAGTTCGGCGGCTGCACAGCTCTCCCAGGTGAAAAGACTTACACCATGAAATGGACAGAAACCAATGGCCGCGAGCGCGAGCAATTCATGGCAAGCGAAGAGGACTTCGCCGAATTCCTGCGCCTGACCATCCCCAAGTTACAAGACAGCGGCGCAACCGGTGCCATGCTCTGGTGCTATGCCGATTACATCCCTGAGTTGTGGAACAAGCCCCCCTGCCAGAACGCAATTCATGAACGCTTCTTTGGATTAGTTCGCCCCGATGGTTCGCTCAAGCCTCACGCAAAAGTCATTCAAGAATTCGCAAAGACGAATCCACAAGTAAAGCCGATCCCTGGGTATGCAAAGATCGTTGTCAACCCCGATGAGTTTTACAAAGAACCGCTCGGCCATCTTGTGGATCTGTATCAGAAATATCTTGCAGATCTTGGTGAAACTAAATAATTAGACGGTAGACCGTAGACCACAGACCGTGAAGAGACAGTCAACCGTCCACGGTCTACTGTCCCTATTCATTCCTCATTCTGCATTCCCCGGAGTTTCCATGTCTCGTATCGACGACCTTCTTTCCCAAATGACTCTCGACGAAAAAATATCCATGCTTGCAGGTGCGGATTTGTGGCACAGTGTCCCTGTTCCACGCCTCGGCATTCCGCAATTCAAAACGACAGATGGGCCGAACGGCGCGCGCGGTGCGTGGGGCAGCATGGGTGCGCCATCCGTTGCAACGCCGGTCGGAATCGCTCTCGGCGCAACATGGAATCCAGAGATCGTGGAAAAAGTGGGCAACGTGTTGGCTGATGAACTCAAAGCTAAAAGCGCGCACATTTTGCTTGCGCCCACCGTCAACATTCACCGCACGCCCATCGCGGGACGCAACTTTGAATGTTATTCCGAAGACCCGTTCCTGAGCGGCATGATGGCATCTGCCTACATTAAAGGCATTCAGGATAAAGGCTTGGGTGCGTGCATCAAACACTTCATTGCCAACGACCAGGAATACGAACGCTTCTCGATCAGTTCCGAAGTGGATGAACGAACCCTGCGCGAAATTTATCTTGAGCCGTTCCGCATCGCCATCCGCAATTCCAATCCATGGGCGGTGATGTCATCGTATAACCGCGTCAACGGGACTTATGCCTGCGAGTACGATCATTCGCTGCTTGAAATTCTCAAAGGCGAATGGAATTACGATGGCATCGTCATGTCTGATTGGTTCGGTACCTATGACGAAGGCGTCCCCTCCGGTGGCCTCGATCTTGAAATGCCCGGTCCTGCGCGCTGGATGGCTGCCGAGGTGGTGAAAAAATCTCTCGAAAGCGGCACCCTGACCGAGCGCGGTCTGAACGACAAAGTTCGTCGTCTGCTTGGCGTGTTGGAAAAAGCCGGTCTGTTTGAAAGTCCAACTCTGCAACCCGAAAAAGGCGAAGACAAACCCGAGCATCGCGCCATCATCCGCGCCGCCGCGCAGGAAGCGATTGTGCTGCTCAAAAACGACGGCATCCTTCCGCTCACCAATGTCAAGACCATCGCCATGATCGGCCCGTATGCCCGCACCGCGCAAATTTTGGGCGGCGGAAGTTCAAGCGTCACCCCGCATTACACCGTCTCGCCGTTTGACGGCGTGAACAACCCCGAAGGCAAAGATGTTTTGGTCGAGGCCGCCGCTGGTTCCTTTATTTACAAAAGTCTGCCCGCGCCTGCGCCTGAAACATTATCCACACCCAGCGGCGAAAGCGGCTTGCGCCTGAGCCTGTTCGCAGGCACTGAATTTGCGGGCGAGCCTTTGTATGTTGAAACCACCACCCGCGTGCAACACGGCTGGTTTGATAAAAGTGTTCCGCAAGTTCCGCAGGATAACTTCTCCATGCGGATGGAAGGACTCTTCACACCGCAGGAAAGCGGACTGCATACCCTGTCCCTTTCTGCAATGGGATGGGCGCGCCTCTTTCTTAACGGAGAGTTGGTCATTGACCATTGGGCAGATTCTGATCTGGGAAAAGAAAAGACCGCCTCGCTTGAATTGGATGGCGGCAAAGCATACGACATCAAAGTGGAATATTACTGGAAGGGCAGTCCGCGCTGGCGTTCGGTTGGTTTTGGTCACCAGCCTCCGCACGCCGTGGATATGATCGCCGAAGCTGTGGAACTTGCCAGACGTTCCGATGTTGCCGTGGTCGTGGTTGGTTTGAACGGCGATTGGGAATCCGAAGGCTTTGACCGTGTGGATATGAAACTGCCGGGCGAACAGGATGAACTCATCCGTCAGGTTGTGGCTGCCAACCCCAACACAGTTGTGGTGTTGAATGTCGGTTCGCCCGTTGAAATGCCGTGGGTGGACGAAGTGCCTGCCATTCTTCAACTTTGGTACAACAGCCAGGAGCAGGGCAATGCTCTTTCGGATGTGCTCTTCGGTGACGTGAACCCAAGCGGGAAACTTCCCACCACCTTTCCTGTGCGTTTGGAAGACAACCCTGCTTACATCAATTACCCGGGCGAAAATGGAAAAGTCCATTATGGCGAAGGCATATTTGTTGGCTATCGTTATTACGACAAGAAGAAAGTGAAGCCGCTCTTCCCGTTCGGTCACGGACTTTCCTACACAACCTTTAAGTACAGCGATTTGCAAATTAGCAAAACATCCTTCACGCCTGATGAAACTCTCGAAGTTAAAGTGGACGTAACCAACACAGGCAAAGTGACGGGCAAGGAAGTTGTTCAGCTTTATGTGCGTGATGAACAATCCACATTTGCGCGGCCTGAAAAAGAACTCAAGGCATTTGCAAAGTTTGAACTTCAACCGAATGAAACCAAAACCGTCAGCTTCACATTGAACCGCGAAGCCTTCTGGTATTTTGACATCATCAAAAACGCATGGTCAACCGAAGCAGGTGAATTTGAAATTCTCGTTGGCTCATCCAGCCGGGACATCCGCTTGAGCGGTGCAGTGACCATTGAGCCTGAAAAACGCGCGTCACGCCTGCACACGGGGCTCACAATCAAATCCCTCTTCGCTGACCCCGATGGACATGTGGTGATGTCCAAGCATCTCGGCGGATTTTTGCTCATGGCCGATATGAGCATGGCGCATGATATGACACTCGAACAGGTTGCCTATCGTCATCCCAATTTTGTTTCGCAGGAAACACTTGAGAAAATCGAAAAAGAACTGGCGCAAATAAAATAAATGGAGACAAAAATGATATTCACACGAAAACTTGGCCGTTCAGGCATTGAAGTAAGCGCACTCGGTATGGGATGTTGGGCAATTGGCGGGCCGTTCTTTGAAAAGGGAACTCCGCTGGGCTGGGGTGAAGTGGACGATAACGAATCCATCCGCGCCGTCCACCTTGCAATGGAATTGGGCGTGAATTTCTTTGATACCGCCAATGTGTACGGCGCAGGTCATAGCGAAAGAGTGCTGGCGAAAGCATTGGTTGGCAAACGCAAGGATGTCGTCATCGCCACCAAATTCAACGCTGTATTTGATGAACAGACTCGCGAAGTGACAGGCTCAGATTCAACCCCTTCAGGTATTCGCAAAGCCTGTGAAGATTCCTTGAAAAGACTCGATACAGATTACATCGACCTGTATCAATTCCACGATAACGGTTTTCCCGCGGATAAAGCCGAACCCGTGCGTGAGACCTTGGAAGAGTTGGTGAAAGAAGGCAAACTCCGCGCCTATGGTTGGAGCACAGACTTTGCAGACCGTGCCGAAGTCTTTGCGCAGGGAAAGAACTGCACAAGCATTCAACTTCAATTGAATGTTCTGGATGACAACAAAGAAGTGATCGCCTTGTGTGAGAAATATAACCTCGCAGCCATCAACCGCGGACCATTGGCAATGGGTCTGCTTTCTGGCAAGTACACAGTCAACTCCAAGCCATCCATTGACGATGTGCGCGGAGAGAAAAGCCCCGAGTGGATGAAATATTTCAAGGACGGCAAACCCAGCCCCGAGTGGATGAAGAAGCGTGAAGCAGTCCAGGAGATATTAACCAGCGGCGGACGTACCGTCTCACAAGGTGCGTTGGCGTGGTTGTGGGCTCGCAGCGAACAGACGATTCCCATCCCAGGGTTTCGCACTGTGGCGCAGGTGGAAGAGAACTGCGGCGCCATGCAATTCGGGGCATTGACCGTGGAGCAAATGAACGAGATCGAAACTCTTTTAAAGAGATAACCCCGCCGTTGGAGTTTGTTGGAATGAACACTGTGAATTTTTTTGGGCAAGAATGCGTTTTGCTGGAAAATAAAACATTACAACTGTTGATCTCACGTTCCGTGGGGCCGCGCATTCTCTCATTGAAATTTACGGACGGCGAAAACATTTTTGCAGAACTGCCTGACTTCGTAGTGGAATGTCCCGGCAGCGGAACATTCCACGCGTACGGTGGACACCGTTTATGGCATGCTCCCGAAGAATTAAACCGCACGTACCTGCCTGATGATTCTCCCGTTGATATCTGCCCCGTAGAAAATGGATATCAGGCGACTCAGGGTGTGGAAGCCAAAACAGGTTTGCAAAAATCAATGGAGATTCGTTTGACGGGTGATGCGCGGGTTGTCATTACTCATCACTTGTCCAATCATGGCTTGTGGCCGGTAACTTGTGCTCCCTGGGCCATCACTCAATTGAAAACTGGCGGCGTGGCGATCCTTCCGCAATCATACGATGAGACAAAGCAGCTTCCGAATCGCTCACTGGTTCTCTGGCCTTATACAAATTTATCCGACCCGAATGTGAGCTTTGTAAAACATCACATTTTGATCCGTGCGGAAATGAACGAGGCATTCAAAGTCGGGTTCCCGAATCCGCGCGGCTGGCTGGCGTATTGGTTGAACGGCACGCTTTTCGTAAAGCGCGCAAAGTATGAAGCGCAGTCCGCTTATTTTGATCTCGGCAGTTCCAGTGAATGTTATTTCAACGACCAGTTCGTTGAATTGGAAACGCTGGCTCCCATTGGCAAGATTGAGCCCGGCGCATGTGCGTCTCACGTGGAAACGTGGGAGTTGTTCGGCAATGTGGATCGTCCGCGTGACGAAGAAGATGTCCATGCGCTGGTTGAAAAATTTGGTTTGGAATAAAAAATATTTTCTGTCGAGGCTATTATGCAATACGGTCATTTTGATGATTCAAATCGTGAATATGTAATTGAAACTCCCGAAACCCCATTGCCGTGGATCAACTACCTCGGCAGCGAATCCTATTTTGGGTTGATCTCCAACACCGCAGGCGGATATTCTTTTTATAAAGACGCACGCCTGCGACGTTTGACCCGCTATCGCTACAACAACGCTCCATTGGATTCTGGCGGCCGTTACATTTACCTGCGCGACAACAGCGCTGCCGACTCCGCCCGAACGTGGTCGCCAAGCTGGATGCCCACTCGTACGCCTTTGGATTTTTACGAATGCCGTCACGGTATGGGCTACACCATCATCCGTTCCCAATTGAATGGAATCGAATCACAGACGCGCTACTTTGTGCCGATGGGCGAGAACCTCGAAATCTGGGAGTTGACTCTCACCAATCAACGTGACGAAGCGGCTGATCTATCCGTCTTCTCCGCGATTGAGTTTAATCTTTGGGATGCGATGGATGACGCGACAAATTTCCAGCGCAATTATTCCATCGGGCAAGTGGAGGTCGTGGACGGGGTTATTTATCACAAGACCGAATACCGCGAACGCCGCGACCACTTTGCATATTTTGCCTGCTCTGAAAAGCTGGCAGGCTTTGACACCCAGCGTGAAGACTTCCTCGGCGCATATCGCGGCTGGGATTCACCGAAGGTTGTAGAAACGGGTCAATCCAAAGACTCGATCACGTATGGCTGGCAGCCGATTGGCTCGCACCATGTCAAAGTGCAGTTGAAGGCGGGCGAACAGAAAAGAATCATCTTCATCCTTGGCTATCACGAAAATCCAAAGGACGCGAAGTTTGACCCGCCCGAGTCACAGACCATCAACAAGCGGACGGTGCTTCCCGTCATTTCCAAATATTTGAAAGCAGATGAAGTTGAAAAAGCATTTCAAGGATTGCGTGTCCATTGGGACAATCTCTTGGAGAAATTCCAAGTCACTACACCCGATGTCCACACGGATCGCATGGTCAATATTTGGAATGCGTACCAGACCATGATCACCTTCAACATGAGCCGCTCGGCTTCATACTTCGAGAGTGGAATCGGGCGCGGCATGGGATTCCGTGACTCGGCGCAAGACCTGCTTGGCTTTGTTCACCTCATCCCGGAACGGGCACGCGAGCGCATTTTGGATATCGCCGCCACACAGCTTGAAACAGGCGGCGCGTATCATCAATATCAACCGCTGACCAAACGCGGGAATAACGATGTCGGTTCCGGCTTCAACGACGACCCGTTATGGCTGGTGCTGGCAGTGACAGCGTACGTCAAAGAGACAGGTGACTTTGGTATTCTCAGCGAACCCGTCCCATACGATAACCAGCCCGGTTCCGAAGAGCCGCTCTATGGACATTTACAGCGCTCCATCCAATATACGCTCGATCGTCTTGGCCCGCATCAACTTCCGCTGATTGGCCGCGCCGATTGGAATGACTGTCTGAATCTGAATTGCTTCTCCGATACACCGGGTCAATCCTTCCAGACGACCACAAATAAAGATGGCAAAGTAGCCGAGAGTGTTTTCATTGCCGGGTTGTTTGTGCTGGCGGCGAAGGAAATGGCAGGGTTGGTTGAAAGTTACAAGTTGAAGGTTTCAGGTTTGACCTTCAACCTTCAACCTTCAACTTTTTACCTTGAATCCGCCGCCAAAATGGAATCCGCTATCTGGGATGCAGGCTGGGACGGGGAATGGTTCCGACGCGCGTATGATGATTTTAGCCATGTGTTGGGCTCAAAAGAAAATGATGAAGGGAAGATTTTCATCGAGCCGCAGGGAATTTGTGTAATGGCTGGTTTGGGTGTGGAAGATGGCCGCGCAGAAAAAGCCATGAACTCTGTGGGAGAGTATCTCGCCACTCCGCATGGCATTGTTTTGCAGCAGCCTGCTTTCAGTAAATATTATTTACACCTGGGCGAAATTTCTTCGTATCCGCCTGGATACAAAGAGAATGCGGGGATTTTCTGTCACACCAATCCGTGGGTGATGATCTCAGAGGCGAAGATCGGGCGCGGAGATCAGGCGCATGATTATTATTCACGCATCAACCCATCAGCGCGGGAAGCGATCAGCGATCAGCATCGCTGTGAGCCGTATGTCTATGCTCAGATGATCGCGGGTAAAGATGCAATCACTCATGGCGAGGCGAAGAACTCATGGCTCACGGGTACGGCGGCTTGGAATTATGTCGCCATCACTCAATGGATCCTTGGCATTCGTCCCACGTATGATGGTTTGCAAGTGGCACCGGTTATCCCGTCAGCGTGGAAAAACTTTGAGGTGGCTCGCAGCTTCCGGGGAGTCCGATACGTTGTTCGAGTGGAGAGAAAAGGCACGGGAAACAATGTCCAGCTTGTAGTGGATGGGAAACCGGTTAGCGGAAATATCATCCCGTTGCCTGTTGAAAATGTAAAAGAAGTTCAAGTACGCGTTACGATAAATTAGAGTTCACTGGAGAATGGCAATGGATAAAAAGATAATTCAATTCCCAAAGGATTTTGTTTGGGGTGCTGCAACGGCGTCTTATCAAATTGAGGGCGCGTGGAACGAGGATGAAAAAGGCGAAAGCATTTGGGATCGATTCAGTCATACGTTAGGAAATGTTCAAGATGGGGATACAGGCGATATGGCCTGCGATCATTATCACCGCTGGGAAGATGACCTGAAAATGATCAAGCAGCTTGGGCTGAAGGCGTATCGTTTTTCAACCGCGTGGCCGCGTGTGCTGCCAAGTGGAACGGGAACCGTGAGCGAAGCTGGCCTTGATTTTTACAGCAAGCTGGTGGATGGCTTGTTGAAGTTGGACATTGAGCCGTATGTCACTTTGTATCACTGGGACTTGCCGCAGAAGTTACAAGATAAAGGCGGCTGGCCTGCGCGTGATATTGTGGATGCCTTTGTGGAATATGCGGATCTTGTCAGCCGTGTGTTGGGTGACCGCGTAAAAAATTGGATCACGCTGAATGAGCCGTGGGTCAGTGCGTTTGTTGGCTATGAATATGGCGCTCATGCGCCTGGTCATAAATCACGGCATGAGGCGTTGGCGGCGGCGCATCATTTATTGCTTGCACATGGAAATGCTGTGCCTGTCATTCGCAGAAATTCTCCGGGCTCGAATGTGGGCATCACGTTAAATTTAACTCCGCAAGTGCCTGCCTCTCCCAGTGTAGCGGACAGGACTGCTGCCAACTGGGTGGATGGACATATCAATCGCTGGTTCCTCGATCCGCTGGTGGGGCGTGGGTATCCGCAGGATATGGTGAATGCGTACGGCGACGAGATGGCGTTCGTGCAGGCGGGCGATATGGAGACGCTTTCTGTGCCTGTGGATTTTATCGGCATCAATTATTATCACCGCAGCGTTGTGCGCTCTGAAAAAGTAAGCGAAGCCGAGAATGCGCCGCAAACGGTGTTCAGCGGCGATGTGACAGAAATGGGCTGGGAGGTTCATCCCGAAAGCCTGTACAAGATGCTGGGGCGTTTGTATTTTGATTATGATTTCCCCGTCATTCACATCACAGAAAATGGCGCCGCGTATGTGGATGAGGTCAGCGCGGATGGGGAAGTGCATGACCCGAAGCGCGTGTCTTATTATGTACGCCATCTGGAACAAGTCCATCGTGCGATTGAAGCGGGCATTCCAGTGAAGGGATATTTCGCATGGTCATTGATGGATAATTTCGAATGGGCGTATGGATATTCCAAACGCTTCGGCTTGGTGTATGTGGATTATCAAACACAGCAGCGCATTATGAAAGACAGCGCAAAATGGTACAAGACCGTTATTGAAAAGAATGGATTCTAAAAATGATGAAACAGAAATCGTATCCAATATTCATCGGTGATACGCCGCAGAAACCATCGCAGCAGATTGTTACGGGGGAGTATGTATCCATGTTGGGCGACACATTTTATAAGATCAAAAATTATGACGGCATGCCGTCATTTTTTATGAGTATTGTCAGCGGCTCAGATCACTGGCTGTTCATCTCGTCCACGGGCGGGCTTTCGGCGGGGCGCGGCAGTGCCGAGCAATCTCTTTTTCCGTATTACACCGAAGACAAGCTGACCGAGAACAGCGAGCATACTGGTAACAAGTCTATTTTGCTGGTCACGCGCGACGAGCGGACGAGTCTGTGGGAACCGTTCTCGGAGCGTTATCGCGGGCAGTATCAGATCGAACGGAACATGTACAAGAATGTGCTCGGCACGGTGCTTGTTTTTGAAGAGATCAATCACAGCCTGAAATTGAACTATCGCTATGCATGGCGAACTGGCGACTTGTTCGGATTCGTGAAAACAACGTGGCTCTCCAACATTGGCGAATCAATATGTCAGGTTGAATTGGTGGATGGGATTCAGAATATTCTGCCTGCCAATGTGACTTCGTTGATGCAGAATACGTTCAGCCCGCTGTTGGATGCGTACAAGCGCAACGAACTTAATCTGGAAACTGGTCTTGCTATCTTTGCATTGAACTCCACTTTGACAGATCTGGCTGAACCCAGCGAGTCTCTTCTGGCGACGGTCCTGATGCAGATTGGGTTGGAGCATGTGGATTACCTGCTTTCATCATCGCAATTGGATTCATTCCGTGCGGGAATGGGCGTGACGACAGAGACAGAAGTTCGTGGAAAGCGCGGCGCATATTTTGTGCATACCGTTCTTGATCTTGCTCCAGCGGAGGAACGTGTTTGGAGTCTGGTAGCAGATGTCAGCAAGGATGCGGCGGCGATTGTCAGCCTGTCTAATAAGTTGAGGGCGAATCGCTCGGAGTTGTCAAATGCCATTGAGAAAGACATCGCGCTAAACAACTTGAACCTTGAAAAAATTGTAGCCAGTGCGGATGGATTGCAAGCCTCCAGTGATGGGCTTGTCACTGCCCACCACTTTGCCAATGTGATGTTCAACGTGATGCGCGGCGGAATTTTTTTTGATCAATACAAATTACGCAAGGAAAATTTTGTCGAATTCGTTTCAACTCATAACCGTGATGTTCTGGCTCAAAATGCGGAGGCCTTTTCAAAGATGCCATCAGAGATGAATATCTTTGAATTGCACGATTGGGCAAATGCAAGCGGCTGCACGGACTTGATCCGTTTGAGTTACATCTACCTGCCGCTGTCGTTCAGCCGAAGGCATGGTGATCCGAGCCGCCCGTGGAATCGTTTTGCGATTGACATCAAAAAACAGGATGGTTCTCTGAAGCAGGGCTACGAAGGAAATTGGCGGGATATTTTCCAGAACTGGGAAGCGCTTGCGTATTCGTACCCTGAATATGTTGAAGGCATGATCTGCACGTTCTTGAATGCAACCACTGCGGATGGATATAACCCTTATCGCGTTACGCAAAATGGGATCGATTGGGAAATTCCTGAACCTGAAAATCCGTGGGCAAACATTGGCTATTGGAGCGACCATCAAATTATCTATCTGCAAAAGTTGATGGAAATGAGCGTGAAGGTTCACCCTGGAAAATTGGAGGGATTTCTTTCCCGTCCGATATTCAGTTATGCCAATGTGCCGTATCAGATCAAGCCGTATGCTGATCTGCAAAAGAATCCGTTCAACTCCATCGCTTTCAATTGGGACGCGGAACGCGAGATCGAGGCGCGGGTTCATGAACGCGGCACGGATGGCAAATTGGTCTACGCTAAAGATGGACACATAATCCATACCACGCTTGCAGAAAAACTGCTTATCCTTCTGCTTGCCAAGTTGTCCAACTTTGTCCCTGAAGGCGGCATCTGGATGAACACCCAGCGTCCTGAATGGAATGATGCCAACAATGCACTCGTAGGCAAAGGGCTGTCGGTTGTGACTTTGTCCTATTTGCTGCGCTACATTGTCTTTTGCAAAGAGTTGTTGAAGCAGGAAGTGAATACAACCGTTCAAGTAAACGTGGAAGTGAAAGACTTCTATTCCCAGATTTTCGAGATATTAAATCAGTTCACGGGGATGCTAGTCGGCTCTTTCAATGATGAGCAAAGACGTGACATGATGAATGCACTGGGTCAGGCTGGCAGTGAGTATCGTTGGAATTACTACTCGCAAGGCCTTTCAGACGAAGTTGCGGAGTTGCCACTCGTGGACTTAATTTCATTCCTTGATCTGACACAGCAGTATGTTGAACAGTCATTGCGCGCCAATAAACGCAGCGACAATCTGTACCATGCATACAATGTTCTGAGTCTGGGTGATAAAACAGCATCAGTCAATTATCTTTATGAAATGTTGGAAGGGCAAGTCGCCATCCTTTCATCGGGATTGCTCTCAGGCGAAGAATCGCTGGCGCTTTTGGAAAGCCTGAGGCATAGCCAGTTATATCGTCCTGACCAGCATAGTTACATCCTGTACCCAGATCGGAAATTGGCAGGATTTTTAGAAAAGAACAGCATGACGCCCGAACAGGTCGGCGGTCTGACGCTTGTTTCGGAGTTGGTGAAGGCCAATGATAAGACGCTGGTCGTCAGAGATGAACAAGGCAACTATCATTTCAGCGGACATATCCGAAATGCCAAAGATGTAGTCCGTGCTTTGGACGCGCTAAAAGCTCAACCCTACTATGCAGATTTAGCGAAAGCAGAAGCGGAAAAGATCGAGGCTTTATTTGAGAAGGTGTTCCGTCATGCCGAGTTCACTGGCCGTTCTGGAACCTTTTTTGCTTATGAAGGGCTGGGAAGTATTTACTGGCACATGGTCTCCAAACTTTTACTATCTGTGCAGGAGACGATCTTGCGTACGAGAAATGAATCTTCCTTCAACGGGCTGATGGATAAATACACAGACATCCGCAAAGGATTAAGTTTCAACAAGACTCCGGACGAGTACGGCGCTTTCCCCACCGATCCTTACTCACACACACCCAAAGGACAGGGAGCCAGGCAACCGGGCATGACGGGGTTGGTCAAAGAAGAAATATTGTCTCGTCAGGCAGAACTTGGCTTTTTCGTCAATCAGGGTGTGCTGGTGTTTGATTCCCTGCTTGTGAATGGGCGTGAATTCCTTGCCGAACCTACAACATTTTCCTATTTCGATATTGAAGGAAACCAGCGGCAAATTGAGCTTACAACAGGTTCACTTGGTTACTTAATTTGTCAGGTTCCCGTCATCCTCAAATCAGCGAACGAGAATTGCATAACCATATACTTCACAAATGGAGACACCCAGCGGATCGAAGGACATACATTAGATGTCATCCATAGCAGGCATATCTTCCAGCGTGATGGGATGGTACATCATCTGGTTGTATCCATGATGGTCTATGAAAACTAATCGAACCACTGAGGCGCTAAGTCACTGAGTTTTTAATTGGTTTTCTCTGTGGCTCCGTGGTTAGGCTTTTGGACTTTTGCAAGAGATCAACTATATGAAACTGGATAGGTAACTTATAGCCCGTCCAGTTTTTATATATGGCGAAAAGGTTTCATTTCTCCGCTTTGGGTTGGCGATTACAACCGAATATGCTAAACTGAAAGTGCTTTCACGATCAAACTATGCCATCGAAGAAAAAGTCTCCTACTATTTATGATGTCGCCGAACTATCGGGCGTGAGTATTTCAACCATCTCGCGCGTATTGAATTCACCGGACAAGGTGAATTCTGAAACACAAAAACGTGTGATGGATGCCATTGACCAGCTTGGGTTCGTCCCGCGGGCCGAGGCGCGTGCGCGTGCCATGCAGAACACAGGCCGCATCGGCGTTCTAACGCCGTTCTTCACAGCGCCTTCCTTCGTGCAAAGACTCCGCGGAGTGGCTTCCGCCCTTTCCAAGGCAAATTACGAACTAGTCATCTACCCCGTTGACTCCATGGATCACCTGCAGGGATATATTTCCTCCATCCCATTGATGCGGAATATTGACGGCTTGATCATCATGTCGCTCGCCATCGAAGACCAGGACGCGGAGCGATTATCCAATAACGGTGTGGAAACTGTCCTCATTGAATATTCCCACCCGCAGTTGAACAGCATCCTGATCGATGATGAACAGGGCGGACGTTTAGCTGCCGAGCATCTCATCAGTAAAGGACACAAATCTTTCGCCTTTCTCGGCGACATTGAGTTTACGGAGAAGTTTGCGATTCATCCCGTCTATTCACGTTTGACCGGGTTTACGCAGGTTTTGAAAGAAGCAGGTTTGTCGCTGCCGAAGGAACATATCCGTTCGGCTCCTCATACCCAGGCTGAAACCATTCAGGCCGCGTTTGAATTGCTCAGCCTGCCCAAGCCTCCCACGTCCATTTTTGTCTCTTCAGATATTCAAGCGTTAAGTGTCATGAAAGTGGCGCGTCAATTGAACATGAAAGTACCGGGCGATCTCGCCGTCATCGGCTTTGACGATATTGATGTGGCCGAGCATGTGGACCTGACCACCATCCGCCAGCACTTGGATGAGTCCGGGAAACTTGCCGCCGAGATATTGCTCTCCCATGTTGAAGACCCATCGCGCCCGCCGCAACAAGTAAACCTTCCCCTCGTTCTCATCGAACGTCAGACCACATAAAAGGAAAATCCCATGCCCATTCATTCCTCTCCCACTGGCTGGGTTCTTGAAACGCGCAACACCGCCTACGCCATCGGCATCAACGAGGTTGGTCTGCTCACGCATCGCTATTGGGGGGCGTGCCTGCCTTTTGTGGATGATTACCCCGAGCCGTTCAAATCCACCTACTTCGCATCCACCGATGGGCTTCATCACTTTGTTCCAGAAGAATATCCCGGTTATGCAGGCACCAAATATATTGACCCGTGCTTTAAAGTCACCTTTGCGGATGAAGTGCGGGATGTGGTTTTGGTTTACGAAGATTTCAAAGTCACCGCCTCTTCCTCACCGACGCTTGATCTGCGGTTAAAGGACAGTTTCTACCCGTTACAAGTCATTCTCCACTACCGCGTCCATGAAGAATTTGACCTCATCGAACGCTGGGTCACGCTCGAAAACTTCGGCGATGATCCCATTCTTGTGGAGCGAGTCTTCTCTGCAAAATTGACTCTCCCCCCCGGCGCGGACTATTCCCTCACTCACATGTATGGTCGCCACAATAACGAATTCAATATGCAGCGTGAAGCTCTCACCCCTGGTTTGAAAGTCATTGAAAGCAGGCGCATCATCCCAAGTCATCGTGCCAACCCGTGGTTCGCGGTTGACCGTAATGCCAGCGAAGAAAATGGCGAAGTCTGGTTCGGTACATTGGCATGGAGCGGCAACTTCAAGATCACTGCCGAAGTGACCGAGTTCGCATCTACCCGCATCAGCATTGGAGTCAATGATTGGGATTTTGCCTGGAAGTTAATGCCGAAGCAATCCTTTGTTACACCTGCTTCCATCTCTGGCTACACCCAAAATGGATTCGGCGCTGCCAGCCGCATCTTCCATGATTATGTGCGTGATGAGATCATTCCGCATGGAAAAGTGTTACACAAGATTCTCTACAACTCATGGGAAGCGACTCTCTTCAATGTGGATGAAGCATCGCAATCCAACCTTGCAGAGATCGCCGCACAAATGGGCGTGGAATTATTTGTGATGGACGATGGCTGGTTTCATGGCCGCAACTGGGATAATGCCGGTCTCGGCGATTGGTGGCCTGATGAAATTAAATTCCCCAACGGCCTCACCCGCCTGATTCAAAACGTCAACAACCTCGGCATGGACTTTGGCTTGTGGGTCGAGCCTGAAATGGTCAACCCTGACAGTGACTTGTACCGCGCGCATCCAGATTGGGTGATCCATTTCCCAACCCGCGCACGTACCGAAAGCCGCAATCAACTCATCCTCAACATGGCACGGACGGATGTGCAGGAATACATTCTCGGCGTGTTGGACAAATTACTCGCTGAACATAACATCGCCTTTATCAAATGGGATATGAATCGCGGAGTCAGTGAACCGGGTTGGGCAGATGCTCCCGGTGACCAGCGCGAACTTTGGGTTCGTTATGTGCAGGGCGTGTATCACGTGTGGGGGACGCTTCGTGAGCGGCATCCCAATGTCATTTGGCAAAGCTGCGCCAGCGGCGGGGGGCGGGCCGATTTTGGCATCCTCCAGTTTGCAGATCAAATCTGGACGAGCGATAATACCGAAGCTACATCACGCTTGAGAATTCAGGAAGGCTATTCTCAATTTTTGCCAGCCAACACGATGGAAGCCTGGGTCACAGATTGGGGCAAGGAAACCGTCCCGTTGGAATTCCGCTTTCACGTGAGTATGTGCGGTTCGCTTGGGGTGGGTGGGAATCTCCTTGAATGGGATCAGGCCGATCGTGAGTCTGCGGCGGGCTGCATCCGCTTGTATAAAGATATTCGGCAGGTCATCCAATTTGGCGACCAGTTCCGTTTGATCTCATCCCAAAAGAATAATTTTTCTGCGGTGCAATATCTCAGCAAAGATAAATCGGATGGGGTGTTGTTCGTCTTCCGCACGCACATCCCTGAGCGGTTTAATTTCCCGGTGATCCGTTTGCAAGGGTTGGAACCTGATTCCCTGTATCATGTGGAGGGGTTTGAGCAGCCGCGTTCCGGCAAAGCCTGGATGGAAGCCGGGCTGACCGTGGAGTTGAAGAACCTGCAGAGCAAAGTGTTGCGGATTTCCCTTTTGAAACCCTCCTAAAGAAAATTCTCTCATCCAAGTATTGACTCTTGAAATAGGGTGTGCTAAACTCTGTAATGAAAGTGCTTTCAAGGTAACACTTTCAAATGCCTTCCCGGTCTTTTCTTCAGGAGGTGTGCTTTTCAAAGTATGAACGTGTCAACAAATGTCTGGTGCAACAATTGATTTCATAAGAAAAAAATCATGAGGAGAAAAATGAACAAGAAATCCCTGTTATGGTCTGTGATGAGCCTGCTCGTTCTGGCTTCCCTGTTGTTGTCTGCCTGTGGCGCTCCCGCCGCCACTGAGGCTGCTGCTACTGAAGCTGCCGCCGCTACCGAAGCCCCCGCCGCTACGGAAGCTCCCGTTGCCACCGAAGCTGCCAGCGCTCTTCCTGCTGGTGATGGTAAGGTTGAAATCTTTGGTGGTTATGGTGAGGCACAGTCTGCTGCTTTCCAGCAAGCTCTCACCGAATTTGGTGAGGCTAATGGACTCGAAGTTACCTTTACCTCCCTTGCCTCTTTTGACACCGATATCAAAGTGAAGATCGAAGCTGGTCAGTCACCCGATATTGCCATGTGGCCTCAGCCCGGTGGTTTGAAGGCCCTTGCTGCCGACAACCTCGTCCCCTTGGAAGATGTGTTCGATATCAGCGTTCCGCAAAGCACCTTGGTTCCTGGTTGGGATACCCTCGCTGTTGTGGATGGCAAGATCTACGGTTTACCTGTTTCCGCCAATATGAAGACGTTGGTCTTCTACAACCCCTCGGCTTTTGAAGCGGCTGGTTATTCTGTTCCTGCCAATGAAGCAGACCTCAAGGCTCTCGAAGCTCAGATCGTTGCTGACGGTTCCGGTTATCCCTGGTGCGCTGGTATTGAGTCCGGCGGCGCCACTGGCTGGCCTTTCACCGACTGGTTGGAACAGTATGTTCTCGATTTGAATGGCCCTGAAGTTTATGCCAAGTGGATTTCCGGCGAAGTTGACTTTGCCTCTCCTGAAATCACTGCTGCTGCTGACCTCGTTGCTGCCCGCCTTCTCGCTGAAGGCCAGGTGAACGGTGGCGGCGTTGCGATGGCAACCACCAGCTTTGGTGACAATGCTGCTCTCTTTGCTGATGGCAAGGACAATGGCCAGTGCTTCCTGCTCCGCCAGGGTTCCTTCATCGTCTCCTTCATGCCCGATGATATTCAGGCTGAAGTCAAAGCCGGCGACTATAGTCACCTTGATGTATTCGCGCTGCCTGCGCCTGAAGGTGCCCAAGCTGGCGTGATCGGTGGTGGTGACCTCTTCGGTGTGTTCCAGGGTCACGTGGATCAGGATGTTGCCAAGGTTGCTGCCTTTATTTCCAGCCCCGAAGTTCTGAAGTATCAGGTTGCCACTGGTGATATCTCCCCGCACAAGACATTCGATTCTTCTCTCTACCCGAACGAAATGCAGAAGAAGATCGGTGAGGCCATGGCTGCTGCTGCTGTCTTCGGTTTCGATGGTTCCGACCAGATGCCCGCTGAAGTAAACGCCGAGTTCTGGGCTGCCGGTACCGACTTCGTTGCTGGCCGCGCCACCTGGGCTGAAGCTGCCGAACGGATTGACAGCAAATACCCGTAAATTGTTTCATAATTAGATAAAATTGTGGCACCGGCTTTCTGTACAGGCCGGTGCCACACTCTTTTTGCACTCGCTCAATAAATGATGCTCGGTTTCGCGCCGATTTGAAATCTTTAAGAAAATGGAGATTACGACATGAGCGATTTAGTTTTTGGTCTGGTATCAATAGTTGTAGGAGTAGCCGCTAGTTATGGGGTATTTTGGCTGCTTAATTTTTTACTTTCCTTATTGCCAGGACGTATATATCGTAAAGTGAACTGGCTGGCTTTTTTATTGCCTGCCGCATTGTTGGTGATTATGGTTCTTATTGTTCCTCTTGTTCAAACCGTGGTTTGGTCTTTCAAGAGTGACAATGCCAAGGAATGGGTTGGTTTCCAAAATTACGTGAACATCTTTACAGATGAAGTAAAGCCCAACAAAGTCGAAGCCAAAAAAGAAGAAGGTGCTATCTTTGTGGCGGCTAATCGCATTTTGGATGACCGCTTTATGGGCATCCTGTTAAACAACTTCTTATGGATTCTGGTTGTGCCGGCCGCCACTGTAGTGGTAGGGACGGCGGCAGCCACCCTTACCAATCAGGTGGGAGCAACGCGTGAAAGAGTCTTTAAATCATTGATTTTTATGCCTATGGCGATCAGTTTTGTGGCAGCTTCGACCATTTGGGCTTATTTTTATTCATACGTACCACCCGGGCGGCCGGAAGTTGGCTTACTAAATGCGCTGGTTAAATTCCTTGGCGGAGAGGCTCAACCTTGGTTGACACTTGACAAAGGACGCTTGAACTCCTTCCTGCTCATGATTGTGATCATCTGGTTACAGGGAGGCTATGCCATGGTCGTTATCTCGGCTGCCATCAAAAATGTACCTGCAGAGACCTTGGAAGCAGCACAGTTGGATGGCGCGAATTCATGGCAGATTTTTTTCAGGGTAGTTCTGCCGCAAGTTTGGGGAACGGTTATGTCTGTCTTTGTGACGATCCTGATCATGGTAATGAAGATCTTCGATATTGTGCTAGCCATGACGCGCGGTAACTTCACCACCAGCGTGCTTGCCTTTGAATGGTACAAAGAATTTTTTGAGAATTCCAACCTCGGTCCTGCCTCTGCTGTTGTGACCATTCTGGTAGTGTTGATTGCACCTTTGATGTGGCTGCAAATTCGAACTGTACGACAACAGGAGGCTTTGCGATGAACAAAGTTAACCATTTCTTTAGAAAGACCAGTTTTGGAAGTACCGTTACACTGCTTATTCTGGTTGCGATTTGGTCTGCTCCTACGCTTGGTCTGTTGATCACATCCTTGCGCCCGCGTGACCTTGCTGAAGTCTCTCCATGGTGGGAGGCGTTGGCTGCTCCATTCACTACCCCATGGACGTTCGAAGCCTATCAGAACTCACTTGTTGGCGGAATGACGGACTCACTGGTCAATACGATTGCAGTGACTGTCCCCGCTACCATTCTGCCGTTGATGATCGCTGCCAATGCCGCATTCGCATTCACCTTTTTAAACTTCAAAGGCAAGGAAATTTTCTTTGCGCTCTTGGTGGCATTGATGGTGATTCCTTTGCAATCTTCATTGATTCCGGTGCTCCGTGGAATGGTCTGGATTCAAAAGACATTTGATGTTCAACTTACCGGCACCTATGTTAGTGCCTGGCTCGTGCATAGCGCTTTTGCGATGCCTCTGGCAATCTATACATTGCGTAACTACATGATGACCCTTCCCAAAGAGCTTATCGAAGCCGCCACTGTGGACGGCGCCAGTTATTACCAGATTTTCTGGAAGCTGGTTTTGCCAATGTCCACCCCGGCAATTGCCTCCTTTGCCATCTTCCAATTCTTATGGGTATGGAACGATTACCTGATCGCTTTCATTTTCGTCGGGGAACAGAAAGCGGTTATGACCTATCGCTTGCTCAGGCTGTTGGGTCAATACGGCGAAGGCTGGCAGGATGTGGCGGCAGGTTCTTTCATCTCCCTCATTATTCCGCTAATCGTGTTCTTTGCTCTGCAACGATTTATTGTCCGCGGGTTGCTGGCAGGTTCGGTCAAAGGTTAATAATAAAATGGGCTGGGTAACTGGCCCATTTTATTACCTGAATAAACCGTTTCTTTGGGAACGAAAAGAATAATCGGGACTACTGCTTTGTTCCTGTTTTGATTACATTTACAAAAATAGATTCGCGTATGACCGATCCATTCCGCCCATCCTTTCACTTTACCCCGCCCGCCAATTGGATGAACGACCCCAATGGATTGGTATTCTTTGACGGCGAATATCATCTTTTCTATCAGTGCCACCCTCATTCCACAGTGTGGGGTCCCATGCATTGGGGGCACGCCAGCAGCGCGGACCTCGTCCACTGGCAGCATTTGCCCATCGCGCTATATCCCGATGAACACGGCATGATCTTCTCTGGCAGTGCGGTAGTAGACTGGGAAAATACCGCGGGTTTTGGCAGGGAAGTGTTGGTCGCCATCTTTACCTATAGCAAGGATCATGTTGAAACGCAAAATCTTGCTTACAGCACAGACAATGGGCGCACATGGACGAAATATGCAGGCAATCCCGTCATTCCGCATCCTGGTGATTTGTATGACATCCGCGACCCAAAAGTTTTCTGGCACGAAAATCATTGGGTGATGCTGCTTGCGGCAGGTGATAAGGTGCTTTTTTACACATCGCTCAATTTGAAAGATTGGGATCAAAGTGGAAGTTTCGGCGGCGGATATGGTTCCACCGATGGAGTTTGGGAAACCCCCGACCTGTTCCAACTCCCTGTGACGGACGCTTCCGACTCACGCTGGGTGCTGACCGTTGGACTTGGAAATGGCGGCCCCGCTGGCGGCTCCGCTACTCAATATTTCATCGGTCACTTTGACGGCAAATATTTTGTTTCTGAAAACCCAAAAGAAATTATCCTCTGGGCCGATTACGGCGCTGATTATTACGCCCCACAATCCTGGAATGATGAGCCCAATGGACGCCGCATCATGGCCGGTTGGATGAGCAATTGGCAATACGCGAATCTTGTCCCTGCATCCACGTGGCGTGGAATGTTTACCATTCCACGTGAATTATCGCTGAAGCAAACCGAATATGGCGTTCGGCTCGTACACCAACCGATCCATGAATTGCAAAGTCTGCGGGCTGAACATCAGCACTGGCAGTCAGAAACTATTCAACCTGGATCTAATTTTCTCAAAGATATTCAAGGACAGGCGTTGGAGATCGTAGCTGAGTTTCAGATCGCCGATGACGTGAAGCGGTTTGGATTCCGTGTCCGCGTAGGTATGGATGAACATACGACCATCGGTTATTCGGTTGAAGATGAAATACTGAGTTTGGATCGAACTCATTCTGGCGAAGTGACATTCCACAATGCCTTCGTAGCAGTTCATTCTGCGAAGCTGACGCCGATCAACAACGTGGTTCGCCTGCACCTTTTTGTTGATTCGTCATCTGTTGAAGTCTTCGCCAATGACGGGCTGGTCGTCCTCACAGACTGTATTTTCCCGTCCCCGCACAGCACCGGCTTGGAACTGTTCGCGGAGGGTGGCCCGGTCATTATGAATTCGCTGGATGTGTATCAGCTCAACTCTGCAAAATAAGGAGACTCGACTGCCGCGTTATCAGATGTATCCCTTGTGAACCCATGTAAAATAACAACCACAAGTACACATCCCATGTCAGTCAGGTTGGTAAATATGAAAAACAATTCTTCTCTCCTCTACGGCGGTATCGAAGGCGGCGGCACAAAATTTGTGTGCGCGGTCGGCACAGGCCCGAACAATATTCAGGCGGAGGTGCGCTTTCAAACCACTTCCCCGGAAGAGACAATGGCCCAGGCTGTTGACTTTTTCAAACAGCAGGAAGCGGCCTTTGGCAGCCTTGCCTCCATTGGATTCGGCTCCTTCGGTCCTCTTGACCCGAATCCTGATTCGCCCACCTATGGGTACATCCTCCCCACGCCCAAGCCCGGCTGGACGAATGCAAATGTCGTCGGCATGTTGCAAAAACACTTCGACATTCCCATCATCTTCGATACAGATGTGAATGCTGCCGCTCTCGGAGAATGGCAATGGGGCAAGGGACAGGGATTAAGAACCTTCATCTACCTCACGGTTGGGACGGGGATCGGCGGCGGCGCATACGTGGAAGGCAAATTGCTGCATGGACTCGTCCACCCGGAAATGGGGCACATCCCGCTTCCGCATGACAAAAGCAAAGACCCGTTCGAGGGCGTTTGTCCATTTCATGGAGATTGTTTTGAAGGCCTCGCTTCCGGGCCAGCCATTGAAAAACGCTGGGGACGCCGCGGCGTTTCACTGGAAGTGGAGCATCCCGCCTGGGAGCTTGAAGCCGAATATATTGCCGATGCATTGGCTGCATTTTCTTATGTCATCTCTCCCGAAAGAATCATCATCGGTGGCGGCGTTGGGCAGCTTCCGCATTTGCTCCCGCGAATTCAACAGCGGACGCAGAAACTGATCAATGGCTACATCAAGTCCGCGGCCATTCTTGAAAATATTGAAACCTACATCACCAACCCGGGTCTTGGGAATCGTTCGGGTGTGCTTGGCGCGTTGGCATTAGCCAAACAGGCTGTCCCGGACGGCTAAAAAATCTTTGCTGCCGTACATTCGTCATTGCGAGCCGCCGCTTTTGTTCTTTGGCGGCGAAGCAATCTCAGACATAATTTTGAGATTGCTTCGGGCGAGAACAAGAACGCCCTCGCAATGACGGAAAATAGCGGTTCGGTAGAAAAAATCCATAAAGCGAGCAGATATCATGTTGGAAAGAGAAATACAAAGAACCCTTAAACGCATACTCCCACGCCTTGAAGAGCGGTTGAAGAAACAGATCAAAGCCAACCCGCAAAGCTGGAAGGTCTTTTCAACGCGGCTGCAAAAACATTTTCCCAAACTCTTCAGGCTGTATTTCGACATCTATCATGACCAGTATGATTTTTTCTTTCATTTGGAAGATCTGCTCATTACCCTTGCTGCTTCATGGTTTGCAAGACCTGCCGATCTGCGCGAACTGGATAATGCCCGGGAGAAGGATCCGCTTTGGTTCCAGTCGAACCAGATGCTGGGCGGAGTCTGCTACGTGGATCTTTTCGCAAATGACCTCGAAGGCGTGAAATCTAAAATTCCATATTTCAAAGAACTCGGTCTCACCTACCTTCATCTTATGCCGCTCTTCAAAGCGCCCGAGGGCGAGAACGATGGCGGCTATGCCGTCAGCAGTTATCGCGATGTGCATCCGCCGCTCGGCACGATGGAGCAGCTTGCATCGCTTGCGTGCGAGTTTCGTAAGGCGGGCATCAGCCTCGTTGTGGA
>Ga0172373_10000185_pt1 | contig 95428 bp, 74 predicted proteins | sample Lak10m_2_FD_114546 | JGI IMG/M metagenome (GOLD analysis project Ga0172373, IMG submission 114546) | Freshwater microbial communities from Kabuno Bay, South-Kivu, Congo - kab_092012_10m | ecosystem: Environmental > Aquatic > Freshwater > Lake | place: Democratic Republic of the Congo...
GCCAACAAGCTGGAAGTGACCAGGCGCATCGGCAATCTGCCTATGCCTTGGGGTGTGGTCACCTATCCCAAGGCTATGGGCAGTCTGGATAGACCCTGATCCAGCGCAAAATCGAGCATAGATGGCCTCCCTTTGGGAGGCCATTTTTTTGTCAATTTACCTTGCTTTTCTAGGCGATATTCTCCAGTATTGCGACCCACATGAACGTAAAATTACCCCCTTCCCTGGATGATGATATTTGCTCGGCAGTGACTGGGGAGGGGGCGTTTTCTGCGTCTGTGGCATCATTAACTGCAGATGCAGCCAGCCGCACAATTTCCCTGAGCGAGCATCTGAAAACCCTGACGGTACTTCTGGTCGAGGACGACGATGCCGTGCGCGACCTGTTGGGCCGGTATCTCAAGCGTCATGTCGGCAAACTGGTGACGGCGGGCGATGGCTTGGCCGGTCTGGAGTCCTTCAATATGCTGCATCCGGATATCGTCATCACCGATATCCTCATGCCGGGCCTCGATGGTGTTCGCATGGCGCGAGCCATTCGCGCCATCGATCAGGATGTACCCATCATCCTCACCACTGCTTTCGAGCAGACCAGTGTGATGCTCGATGCCATCGAGCTCGGCATCGATAAATTCCTGATCAAGCCGATCAGCACCGATCTGCTCAAGCATGCCTTGTTCAGTTGTGTGGAGAAATTGCGCAAAGCCGAGCAGTTGCGTCTGGCCAACGATGAGTTGCGCGCCGAACTGGAACGCCGGCGCTACGATGAAGAACAGACACTGGTTTTCATGGCAGCCCTGGATCGCATGCAGCGCGATCTCAAAAGCCAGCAATTCGCACTTGACCAGCATTCCATCGTTGCCATCACCGATCCGGCCGGCAACATTACCTATGTCAACGACAAGTTTTGCGAGATCAGCGAATATTCGCGCGATGAACTGATCGGCCGGAATCATCGCATCCTCAAGTCAGGCCATCACCCGCACGAATTTTTCAAGCAGATGTGGCGCACGATAGCGCGCGGCAAGGTGTGGCAGGGCGAAGTGAAAAACCGCAACAAGTCGGGCGGCATCTATTGGGTGCAAACCACTATTGTGCCGTTCCTGGATGAGAAGGCGAAACCTTATCAGTACATTGCCATCCGTACCGATATCACCCAGCGCAAGCTGGATGAAGAAGAGCTGGTAAAGACGCGCGATCTGGCGCTGGAGGCGTCGCGGCTCAAGTCGGAATTCTTGGCCACCATGAGCCATGAAATCCGCACGCCGATGAACGGTGTGATGGGCATGATGGACATGTTGCTCGACACTCCGCTGGAGCAGTACCAGCGCGAATACGCGCATACCATCATGGAGTCGGCCAATGCCTTGCTGGGCATCATCAACGACATCCTCGATTTTTCCAAGATAGAGGCTGGTCGCATGACGCTGCATGAGGAGGATTTCATGCTGGCGGATGTGGTGGAGAGCGTGGCCGACATCCTGGCGCCGCGTGCCCGGCAGAACGATATCGCCCTCATGACGCTGCTGGATGTCAGCTTGCCGGCCATGCTGCATGGTGACGTCGGCCGGGTGCGGCAGGTGCTGCTCAATCTGGTCGGCAACTCGATCAAGTTTACCGAGAAGGGTGAAGTCACCGTCGATGTCAGCCCGGTACAAGTGCAGGAATCCAGCCTGACGCTGAAGTTTACTGTGACCGACACCGGTATCGGCATGGCACCGGAAGTTACCCGCCGCCTGTTTCAGCCTTTTACCCAGGCCGATGGCTCGACTACGCGGCAGTACGGCGGGACCGGCCTCGGACTGTCCATCAGCAAGCGGCTGGTGGAACTCATGGGAGGGGAAATCGGTATCGAGAGTGAGAAGGACAAGGGGTCGACATTCTGGTTCATTCTGCCGTTCAAACCGGCACAAAATGCAATCAGGACGATGACTGCGCCTCGTGGCGATGAATTGGTCGGTATCCGGGTGCTGGTGGTGGATGACAGCGCGGCCAACCGGAGCGTGCTGGTGCATTACCTCAGTGCCTGGGGGGCGCAGTGCAGCGAAGCTGCCGATGCCGAGGAAGCGCTGAGGATGCTGCGGCGGGCGTCTGCCGATGATACTGCATACGATATTGCCTTGCTCGACCTGGCAATGCCACGCATGGACGGATTCGAACTGGCACGCATCATCCAGTGTGACAGCAGCATTGCGGCAACGAGACTGGTGATGCTGACTTCTTCGGACGAAATCGGCCACAGCGGCAAGGCGCTGGCCAGCGGGTTCAGTGCTTACTTCAACAAGCCGGTACGACGTTCGGAACTGTTCGAAGGTTTATGCCAGGTCATGCGCGGCGATAAGGTGATTCATGGGCCCTTCACCACTGCGGTTCCCGGTGGCAGGGTAGTAGCGCAGCCGATCCAGGGCAACCTGACGCTGGAGCCTGGCTATAAATCCATACTATTGGTCGAAGATAATCCGGTCAACCAGAACGTCGCCATGCGCCAACTGGAGCGGTTGGGCTATGTGGTCCATCTGGCCAGCGACGGTGCGCAGGCGCTGGAGGTGGTCAAGCGCGAGAGCTTCGCGCTGGTGCTGCTGGATTGCCAGATGCCGGTGATGGACGGTTTTGAAGCCAGCCGTGCCATACGCGACTGGGAAACACAGAATGGCAAGCCCCGTCTGCCGATTATTGCGTTGACTGCCAACGCGGTGGAAGGTGATCGCGAGAGATGCCTGGATAGCGGCATGGACGATTACCTGTCCAAGCCCGTGCGCATCGAACAACTACAGCAAAAGCTGCTGAACTGGCAGGCCAAACCGGCGCATCGACGACTTGATGCTGCATCCGGCGGCCTTGCCCCCGGCAATGCAGCAAGCACGCTGGATACACGGGTACTCGATCGCCTGAGAGGTGAAGTGGGCGACTACATGGGCGAGATTATCGACGCTTATCTCGATTACACGCCGGCGCTGATCGAAAACATGCTGCGCGCGCGGGAGGCGGGGGACTTCGATGAAGTCCGCATGTTCGCCCATTCGCTCAAGTCCAGCAGTCTGCAGCTGGGCTTATACCGGCTGGGCGAAATGGCGCGGGCGATGGAGTTGCGTATCCGTTCCGGCGACCCCCGTATCGAAGCCAGGGAGATCGAAAGTCTGTTCGAGGAGTTTCATCATGCCCAGTCCGAATTGCGCGGAGCGCCGCAACCGGCGCATCTGCCAAAGATGCGGCTGCATGAGCAGCGCGCTCTGGTGCTGGTGGTAGATGACGACCTGCCGATGCGGCTGATACTGCGCCGCGCGATGGAAAGCGAAGGGTATCGTGTCGAGGAAGCCTCCAATGGCGAGCAGGCGCTCGGTTTCTGCGCCAGTGAGCGGCCGGACATCGTGCTCATGGACTGTCTGATGCCGGTGATGAACGGCTTTGAAGCTTGCGAGCGGCTACGCGCGATGCCGGAGAATCTGCGCCCGCAGGTGCTGATGATTACCGGCCTCAATGACGAAGTGTCGGTGCAGCGCGCCATGGATGCGGGTGCGGCCGATTTCATTACCAAACCGCTGTTGCTGCCGGTGCTGTCGCAGCGCGTAGGCAATCTGCTCGAAGTGCGCCGTGCGCAAGAACATATCAAGCATCTGGCCTACCATGACACGCTCACGGGCTTGCCTAACCGCATGCTGTTCAACGACCGCCTGCACCTGGCCATCACCAACGCCAAGCGCAGCGGCCATCGTCTGGCCTTGCTGTTTCTCGATCTCGACCATTTCAAGAACGTCAATGACAGTCTGGGCCACGCGATTGGCGATCTGTTGCTGAAAGGGGTGGCCGAGCGCATCTGCGCCATCCTGCGCGAAGGCGACACACTGTCGCGCATGGGTGGTGACGAATTTACGCTGTTGTTGCCGCAGTTGCCTGCTGGCGACGAAGGGTTGCATGGCGTGCAGGTCATTGCCGAGAAGATCATCGAGCACTTGCGTGCGCCCTTTGTGCTGGAGGGGCACGAACTGTTTATCGGCACCAGTATCGGCATCAGTGTGTTTCCGGACGATAGCGATGACGCCGCCGAACTGCTGAAATATGCAGATTCCGCCATGTACCACGCCAAGTCCGGCGGCCGTAGCGCTTATGCCCTGTATTCCGATGCCATGAATACCCGCATCAGCGAGCGCCTGCGGTTGGAGAGCGGTCTGCGCCATGCACTGCGGCGCAATGAATTGATCGTCTATTACCAGCCCCAGATGAATATCGGCAGCCAGCGGTTGCAGGGCATGGAAGCGCTGCTGCGCTGGAACCATCCAGAACTGGGATTAGTGTCGCCGGCCAAGTTCATTCCCTTGGCCGAAGATACCGGGCTCATCGTCGAGATCGGTGCATGGGTGCTCGAAACAGCCTGCCGCGAATGTCGCCGGCTGCATGACCTGGGGTACGATCAGATGAGCGTTGCGGTCAATATGTCGGCCCGTCAGTTTACTACCGGCAAGCTGGTCGAGCAGGTGCGGCAGGCGTTGGAAAAGAGTGGATTGCCGCCGCAATCGCTGGATCTGGAGATCACGGAAAGCATTACCATGCACGAAGAAAAAGGTGTGCTGGAAACGCTGCGCCAGTTGAAGGAAATAGGTGTCGTGATCTCGATGGACGATTTCGGTACGGGTTATTCCTCATTGTCCTACCTCAAGCGATTCCCCATCGATATTCTGAAAATCGATCAGTCCTTCGTTCGCGATATCACCACCGATCCTAACGATGCCGCCATTGTCGAGACCATCATTGCCATGGCCGGAATACTCCAACTGAAAGTGATTGCCGAAGGCGTCGAAACGCAGGAACAGCTACATTTCTTGCGCCAGCGTGGCTGCCAGGTTGCGCAGGGCTACCTGATCAGCCGCCCCATCCCGGCCGAAGAACTGGACGCGCTGTTCGTCAAATAGCGTGCTGTTCCAGCACGAAACCGGCACCGGCATCCTGCGCCAGAGCCTGGCTCAGCCATGGCATCGTTTTATTCAGTATCGCCTGCAACGTCCATGGCGGGTTGAGCACGAACATGCCGCTGCCGTGCATGCCGAAACCATCGGCGGCAGGGGTGTGGACGGTCAGGCTCGCATGCAGCCAGCTTCTGGCCGGGAGCCGTTTGAGCTTGTCGATGAACTGATGCAGTTCCGGCCTCTGCAATATCGGGTACCAGATGGCATAGGTGCCGGTCTCGAAACGTTTGAGCGCATCCTCCAGCGCTGCCGGCACACGCTGATAATCCTGCTTTTCTTCATACGGAGGGTCGATGAGGACCAGTGCCCTTCTGGGTGGTGGCGGCAATAGCGCCTTCAGTCCGGCAAAGCCGTCGGCCTGTTCGATCCTGGCACGGCGTCCGGCATCCTGAAAGTTTTCCTGCAACAGCTTATAGTCGCTCGGATGCAGCTCGAACAAACGCAATCTGTCGTCCGGCCGCAATATCCGGCGGGCGACCCAGGGGGATCCGGGATAAAGTTTCATGGCGCCGTCCGGGTTCAGTCCACGGACCAGCGCGACAAAGTCTGCCAGTTCCGGGGGCAGGTCGTTGCGCGACCATAGCCGGGCAATGCCGTTTTCGTATTCTGCATTCTTTGCCGCGTAGCCCTGATCCAGCGCATAGACTCCCGCGCCGGCATGGGTGTCGATATACCAGTAGGGCTTGTCCTTCTGGTTGAGGTATTGCAGCAACTGGTGCAGGACGAAATGTTTCAGGATGTCGGCATGGTTGCCGGCGTGAAAGGCGTGGCGATAACTCAGCATGTGATGTCGGCGGTTGCAATGACAAAAGGCCCATATTATGGGCCTTTTGTCATTGCGGCATAAAGATTACTTCTTGGCAGGCTTCTTTTCGACCTTGATTTCGGCTTTGGGAGCCTTGATCTCTTCCTTCACCGTTTTGACGTCGGCGGTCTTGCCAGCTGCAGCAGCCTTGGCGTTACCCACGCTGATGTCTTTTTTCACGCTGTCCACGGTCTTCTTGCCAAATCCCGGAACCTTGTCCAGGTCGTCAGCGGATTTGAAGTTGCCGTTTTTCTTGCGATACTCGATGATCGCTTTGGCCTTGGCCGGGCCGATGCCTTTTACCGTTTCCAGTTCTGCCTGGGAAGCATTGTTGATGTCCACAGCAGCGAAGGCATGCAGTGCGAACAGCAGGCTGGTAGCAAATATGGTGAGCAGTTTCTTCATGGGGAATCTCCGGTTTGTTTTGATATTGCCGGGATAGCCGGCCTCAATATGATTCGCCTGTTAGCTTACACCAATCTTGCGGGGCGCAAATAAAAACGGCGCAATCTTGCGATTGCGCCGTTTTTACAAGCTACACAAAACAACGATCATTCGGGGAAATCCACACGTTCGCGCAGTTCCTTGCCGGCCTTGAAGTGCGGGACGTACTTTTCGGGTACTTGCACTTTGGTGCCGGTCTTGGGGTTGCGGCCGAGTCGCGGTGGACGGTAGTTCAGGCTGAAGCTGCCGAATCCGCGGATCTCGATACGCTCGCCGGAGGCCAGTTTGTCCGCCATGGCATCGAGAATCGCCTTGACTGACAACTCGGCATCCTTGACCACGAGCTGTGGAAAACGCGCCGCCAGTTTGGCGATGAGTTCCGATTTGGTCATGTCAACCCCGTGATTATTCGTTGTTCTTGCCATCCATCTTGGCCTTCAACAACGCGCCAAGGTTGGTGGTGCCGGCAGTTCCGCTGTCGTTGCTGTACTTTTGTACGGCATCCGCTTCATCGGCCATATCCTTGGCCTTGATGGAGAGGTTGACGGTGCGGTTCTTGCGGTCGAGGCTGATCACCTTGGCTTCGATTTCTTCGCCTACCTTCAGGTAATTGCTGATGTCGTCCACCTTTTCGCGGGCCACTTCGGAAGCGCGCAGATAGCCTTCCTGGTCGCCGCCGAGGTCGATCACGGCACCCTTGGCATCCATGCTCTTGACGGTACCCTTGACCAGTGCGCCCTTTTCGAGGCCGCCAGCAGTGCCGACAGGTTGTTCGCCAGACATTTGCTTGATACCGAGGGAGATACGTTCCTTCTCGACATCGATGCTGAGGATAACGGCTTCAACTTCGTCGCCCTTCTTGAAGCCGCGGATGGCTTCTTCGCCGGTTTGGCTCCAGGACAGGTCGGACAGGTGCACCAGACCGTCGATGCCGCCTTGCAGGCCGATGAAGATACCGAAGTCGGTGATGGACTTGATCTGGCCGCTGACCTTGTCGCCCTTCTTCATGGAAGCTGCGAAATCGTCCCAGGGGTTGGACTTGCACTGCTTCATACCCAGGGACAGGCGGCGGCGGTCTTCGTCCACTTCGAGGATCATGACTTCGACTTCGTCGCCCAGTTGGACGATCTTGGCCGGATGTACGTTCTTGTTGGTCCAATCCATTTCGGAAACGTGGACCAGGCCTTCGATGCCCGGTTCGATTTCGACGAATGCACCGTAGTCGGTCAGGTTGGTGACCTTGCCGAACAGGCGGGTGTTGACCGGATAACGGCGTGACAGCGCAACCCAGGGGTCGTCGCCCAGTTGCTTCATGCCCAGGGAGACGCGGTTCTTTTCAGCGTCGAACTTGAGGATCTTGGCTTCGACTTCGTCGCCGACATTCAGCACTTCGGACGGGTGCTTGACGCGACGCCAAGCCAGGTCGGTGATGTGCAGCAGACCGTCGATGCCACCCAGATCCACGAATGCGCCGTAGTCGGTAATGTTCTTGACGATACCCTTGACCACAGAACCTTCGGTCAGCGCGCCCATCAAGGCTTCGCGATCTGCACCCATGGTTTCTTCCAGTACAGCGCGGCGTGACATCACGACGTTATTGCGCTTGCGGTCGAGCTTGATAACCTTGAAATCCCATTCCTTGTTTTCGAACGGGGTAGTGTCCTTGACCGGACGCATGTCCACCAGCGAACCCGGCAGGAAGGCGCGGATGCCGTTGACCAGAACTGTCAGACCGCCCTTGACGCGACCGTTGATCACGCCCTTGATGATGCGGCCTTCGTTCATGGCTTCTTCCAGATCCAGCCATGCAGCGAGGCGCTTGGCCTTTTCGCGCGACAGTTTGGTGGAGCCGTAGCCGTCTTCCAACGATTCGATGGCAACCTTGACGAAATCGCCGGCCTTGACTTCCAGCTCGCCGCGATCGTTCTTGAATTCTTCAGTGGGGATGATGCTTTCCGACTTGAGGCCGGCGTTGACGACCACGAAGTCGTCATCGACCGAGATCACTTCAGCAGTGATGACTTCGCCGGAGCGCATTTCCTGACGCTCGAGGCTTTCTTCAAACAGAGCGGCAAAACTTTCCATGGGGGATGCTGTGGACATTAAAAATACCTAACAAATAACCCGTCAAGCGACGGGGAAAATTAAAAAACCGCAAGCTTTGGAACCTGCGGACCTTACTGCTTTAACGATACTGGCGGTACTGCTGCAACACGGCATCCACTGCCTGAGCGATGGTAAGATCGCTGGTGTCGAGCAGGCTGGCATCGTCACATTGCCGCAACGGCGCGGCGCTTCGCTGCATATCGCGCGCATCGCGCGTTTCAATGTCAGTCAAAATTTGCGCAAGATTAGCATGGTTTCCTTTGCCGATCAACTGCTTATAACGGCGTTCTGCGCGAACCTGCGCACTTGCGGTGAGAAATACCTTGGTTTTTGCCTCGGGAAACACCACCGAACCCATGTCGCGGCCGTCTGCAACCAGCCCCGGCACTTTGCAGAAAGCGCGCTGCACCTCGAACAGTGCACGCCGTACCATAGGATGCACGGCGACTTCCGACGCACCCCGGCTCATTTCTTCAGAACGTACCGCATCGCTGACGAGTTCGTTGTTGAGGAAAATTTCGCCGTCTTCGAAACGGATATCCAGCGTTGCGGCCAATGCGGCCAGTGCGGCTTCGTCCTGCCAGGAAACCCCGGCCTGCTTGCCTGCAAGGGCGACGATGCGGTACAGCGCACCGGAATCCAGGTAGTGAAATCCGAGTTCTTTGGCAACCAGTTGGGCCACGGTACCCTTGCCGGAGGCTGAAGGGCCGTCTATTGCGATCACCGGAATTGTGCTCATTTGACGATTTTTCCAAAGCGTTCGAAGTAATCCGGGAAGGTTTTAGCCACGCATTTCGGGTCATTGATGGTAACCGGCACGCCACCCAGGCTGACCAGCGAGAAGCACATCGCCATGCGGTGGTCGTCGTAGGTGTCGATCACTGCGCCAGGCGTCAACCGGTCGGGCGGAGTCACGCGAATGTAGTCCGCGCCTTCTTCCACGGAGGCGCCCACTTTGCGCAACTCGGTCGCCATGGCGGCTATACGGTCGGTTTCCTTGACGCGCCAGCTCGCGATGTTGGTGAGGGTGGTCGTGCCCTCGGCGAACAGTGCGGCTACCGCCAGAGTCATCGCGGCATCCGGGATATGGTTGCAGTCGAGATTGATGGCTTTTAGCCTGCCGTTGCTTTGAGCTTCGATCCAGTGATCGCTCATGGTAATTTTTGTGCCCATCTGTTCCAGTGCCTCGGCAAAACGCACATCGCCTTGGATGCTATCTCGGCCGATGCCTTCTACCCGTACTGGGCCACCACCGATGGCGCCAGCCGCGAGAAAATAAGAAGCAGACGACGCATCACCTTCCACCCAGATTTCGCCGGGGCTGATGTAATGGCTGTTGGCGTCAATTTTAAATTGTTCCCAGCCAATACGATGTACCCCAACACCGAAGCGTTCCATGAGATTTAGCGTGATTTCAATGTAGGGCTTGGAAATCAGATCGCCCACAACTTCGATGATGGTTTCCTGTCCGGTCAGTGGCAGTGCCATCAGTAGCGCAGTGAGAAATTGGCTGGATACATTGCCGCGAATAGTAACTCTGCCGCCATGAATGGCTGCTGAAGAGACTTCTAGTGGCGGGAAGCCATTGTTGCCAAGGTAAGAGATGTTGGCGCCAATCTGGCGCAATGCATCGACAAGATCGCCAATGGGGCGCTCGTGCATGCGTGCCACGCCGGACAGCTTGTAGTGCCCGCCGGATAGCGCCAGTGCGGCGGTCAACGGGCGGAATGCCGTTCCTGCATTACCCAGGAACAGGTCGGCCTGCTTGATCGGAAAGCAGCCGCCGACACCTTCGACGAACCAGTCGTCCGAACCTGTTTGTGTGAGTTTGACGCCCAGAACTTGAAGCGCCTCCAGCATGCGTGCCGTATCGTCCGAGGCGAGCAGATCCCGAATAATGGTGCCATGTGCATTGCTGGTATCCGGATCAGCACTCTTGGCTAATGCGGCCAGCAGCAAGGTACGGTTGGAGATGCTTTTGGAGCCGGGCAGCTTGACTGTGCCGGCCGCCGTGGAGGCGGGGGAGAGCTTGAGGGTTTTCATCCGTTATTTCTTCTCGAAATTCCTGATCCAGCTGTTGCGAGCCGTCCGTGCATTTTTAAACAGGTTTTCCAGCGCATCGCCATTGCTATCAGCCAGCATTTTTCGCATGAGCGACAACTCGGCCTGATAGGCATCGATTTCCGCCAGCAGCGCTTCCCGGTTGGCCAGGCTGATGTCGCGCCACATTTCCGGCGAGCTGCCGGCAATGCGCGAAAAGTCGCGGAAGCCGCCCGCAGCAAAGTTGAGGATCTGTTCGGCATTGGGGCGGCGGGCGATGTCGTCGACCAGCGCGAAAGACAGCAAGTGCGGCAAATGGCTTACTGCGGCAAATATACGGTCATGCTCCTCGACCGACATTTCCGCCAGCCTGGCCCCGCAGGCTTGCCAGAAATCCGTAGCCTTGCGGATGGCATCGGCATCGGTTTCAGCCAGAGGGGTCAGCACTACGTTTTTGCCGGTAAACAGTTCGGCACGGGCGGCGGTGACGCCGCTTTTTTCGGCGCCGGCAATCGGGTGCGCAGGGACAAAACGCGGCAGGCGGGCAGTGAGGTGTTGCCGTGCCGCAGCGACCACGTCACGTTTGGTGCTGCCTGCATCCGTCATTACGACGTGGGGGGAGGCGATGCTGTCCATCCGTTGCATCAGCGCGGGAAATTGCCCGACCGGTGTCGCCAGCAGGATCAGGTCGGCATCGCGCACGGCGTCTTCCAGCGTTGCCGCCTTGTCGATTACGCCCAACTCGATGGCTTGGTGCAGGGATTCGCTGTCTCGCCCGACGCCGACGATCTCGCCGGTCTGCCCGGCTTTCCGCATGGCAAGCGCCGCAGAGCCGCCGATGAGGCCGACGCCGATGATGGCGAGTTTGTTGTAAATGGGTGGCTGGTTCATAAAGGGGGTGAATTGTAGCACGCAGGCGACTGGTTTTTTTTGCCTGATCTAGGGCAGGAAGAGGTCCAGCTGGCGGGATTTTTCCTTGTCTATCGGTGGCTTGAACTGGCTGGTATCCAGACGGTCGCGCGGCGCGGTCAAGCCCAGGCGTTTGGCCGCGAGTTGAAACCGTTGGGCGATCATCTCGGCGAAAATGCCGCTGCCTTTCATGCGGCTGTGAAAATTTGCATCGTTGACCTTGCCGCCGCGGGATTGCCGGATCAGGCTCAATACATGGTCTGTCTTCAGCGGCGTATGTTGTTGCAGCCATGTTTCGAACAGCTCGGCAAGCTCCAGCGGTAGTCGCAGCAATACATAGGCAGCCATGGCGGCACCATGGTCGCGGGCGGTTTCCAGGATGGTCTCCATTTCCGCATCGTTGAGCGCGGGGATGATGGGGGCGGTCATGACGCCGGTCGGGATGCCGGCTTCGGTCAGGCGCCGGATCGTTTGCAGCCGCCGCTGCGGGGCAGCCGCACGCGGCTCCAGGCGGCGCGCCAAAGACCGGTCAAGCGTGGTGACGCTGATGAATACTTCTGCCAGCCCCTTTTGCGCCATCGGCGCCAGGATGTCGATATCCCGCTCCACCAGCGACGATTTGGTGACCAGGCTCACCGGGTGTTCGCACTCGGCCAGCACTTCCAGCACGGAGCGGGTGATGCGCAACTCGCGCTCTGTCGGTTGGTAGCAATCGGTATTGGAGCCGATAGTCATCACGCTGCAACGATAAGCCGGCTTGTTCAGTTCCCGCCGTAGCAGGCTCGCCGCATTGGGCTTGGCGAAAATCCGGCTCTCGAAATCCAGGCCCGGCGATAGTCCGAGATAGGCGTGGCTGGGCCGGGCGTAGCAATATACGCAGCCGTGTTCGCAGCCGCGATAGGGATTGATGGAGCGGTCGAAAGGAAGGTCGGGCGATTCATTCCAGGTGATGATGGAGCGTGAAGCATCGACGGCGACTTCGGTGCGCAGCGGCGGCAACTCGGCATCTTGCATGTCCCAGCCGTCGTCAAATGCCTCCCGCCGCTGTTGCTCGAAACGGCCGTCGGCGTTGCTGGAGGCGCCGCGCCCCTTGAACGGCAATGGTCTGGCGTCTGCTACCACGGGACCTGCTGGCCGTCGTAGGCATAAAACTTTCCGGAGTCGGCAGCGGTGACGCCATCGATGACACGACGCATGCCGCTGACGCTTTGTTCCGGGGTAATCCAGGCATTCGGCCCGCCCATGTCGGTGCGCGCCCAGCCCGGATGCAGCAGGGCGATGACGATGCCGCGTGACGCCAAATCGAGCGAAAGGCTTTTTGCAACCATGTTGAGCGCGGCTTTGCTCGAGCGGTAGGCATAACAGCCGCCGCTGCCGTTGTCATCCATGCTGCCCATTTTACTTGTGACCAGCGCGATCTTCTTACCCTTGCTGCGCGCTACATGTGCGATAAACGCTTCGGTCATTCGTAGCGGTGCCATGGTGTTGACGCGAAAGGCGTGTGCCCAGTCGTCGTAGTCGGTGTCGCCAAAGCCGCGACTTTCGCGATCCGGGTAAACGCCGGCGTTGTTGATCAGCAGGTCGATGCTTTCCTCGGCCAGACTGGTGGCCAACTGGTCGATCTGCGAGAAGTCGGCAACTTCCAGCGGATGAACCAGAATGCTGCCGTTGCTGGCGGCCGCCATGCGATTCAAATCGTCGGCATGCCGGGGCGAACGACAGCAAGCGTGCACGCGCCAGTTCGCTGCGGCGTATTGCTTGACGAATTCAAGGCCGAGGCCGCGGTTGGCGCCCGTGATCAATACGGTAGGCATATAAACTTCCTAGGCTTAAAAGTTGGTTGTGGATTAAAATTGCCCTTCGATACAAATTATAGAGATTGTTGGGTCAGCATGCGCACTCTGGCAGAGGTAAAACTTGGGGTGATCGGCTTGGGCTATGTCGGCCTGCCGCTTGCCGTTGAATTCGGGAAAAAATTTCAGACCGTCGGCTTCGATATTAACGCCGCCCGCATTGCCGAGCTGGCTTCCGGCAAGGACAGCACGCTGGAAGTCGATAGCGAGGAGTTGCGCGAGGCCGCGCACCTGACCTACACCGCAGATGTGGAACAGTTGCGGCAATGCAATACCTTCATCGTAACGGTGCCGACGCCGGTGGATCAGTACAACCGGCCCGACCTGACCCCGCTGGTCAAGGCGAGCGAAACTCTGGCCAGGGTCATCAAGCAGGACGATGTGGTCATCTATGAATCCACCGTTTACCCTGGGGCGACCGAAGAGGACTGTATTCCGGTCATCGAAAAAATTTCCGGCCTCAAGTTCAATCGGGATTTCTTCGCCGGCTACAGCCCGGAGCGCATCAATCCTGGAGACAAGCTGCACCGTTTCATCAATATCAAGAAAGTCACATCCGGCTCTACCCCGGAAATCGCCGATTACGTCGATGCCCTGTACGCCAGCGTGGTCGTGGCGGGGACGCACAAGGCCAGCTCGATCAAGGTGGCCGAGGCTGCCAAGGTGATCGAGAATACGCAGCGGGATGTGAATATCGCGCTGATCAACGAACTGGCATTGATATTCAACCTCATGGGCATCGATACCCAGGAGGTGCTGGAAGCCGCCGGCACCAAGTGGAATTTCCTGCCGTTCCGGCCGGGGCTGGTAGGGGGGCATTGCATCGGGGTCGATCCTTATTACCTGACGCACAAGGCCCAGGCGCTGGGCTACCATGCCGAAGTGATACTGGCCGGGCGGCGCATCAATGACGGCATGGGGGCTTATGTGGCCGAACAGGTCATCAAGCTCATGACCCGCAAGCGCATCCATGTGGTGGACGCCAGCATCCTGGTGATGGGGCTGACCTTCAAGGAAAACTGCCCGGACCTGCGCAATACCCGGGTGATCGACATCGTGCGCGAGTTCAAGAACTACAACGCCAATGTCGATGTTTACGACCCGTGGGTGGACGCCGAGGAAGCCCGGCACGAGTATGGCATCACGCCGGTCGGACAACTGGAAGATGGCAAGTATGACGCCATCATCCTTGCCGTTTCCCATCAGCAGTTTATCGATATGGGGCTGGAAAAAATTCGCAGCCTGGGCAAACCGACTTCCGTCCTGTTCGATGTCAAATACCTGTTCCGCCCGGAGCAGGTGGATGGCCGGCTGTAGTAAAATCCGGTCGTTTCCACGACAGACAAGCCATGCGCCTTTCCCTACAACAGGCAGAACTCACCAGAAGCGCCGTCGATCGGGTGCTGGGTGCGCCCAGCCATGTCTGGCTTTTTGGCTCGCGCGCCGATGATACGCAGCGCGGCGGCGACATCGACTTGCTGATCGAAACAGATGTCGCTCTGCCCAACCGGGCAGAAGTGCTTTGCCGACTTCACGGCGCACTGACTCTTGCTTTGGGCGAGCGCAAGCTGGACATTCTGCTCAAGGATGCGCGTACCCATGACGCGCCGATTTTTGAAATCGCCAGGCGTACCGGAGTCATGCTGTGAGCCTGTCCTATCTGCCGGAGTATGCGGAAAATGCCCGGCTGGCATTAAGCTTGGCAGAAAAAGAAGCCGCCCATCTTGCTTACACGCATCGCACCCTGTTTTCCCAACCGATTGATCTTGCCTGGGTTCAATCGCTTGAAGCGCGCGAGGATATGGCAGAAAAAATCGATGCGTTTGTCGGCAGGTTTGGCCGGCTTCAGGATCATATCGGGGAAAAACTCATCCCTCGTTTTGCGGCGCTTCTGGGAGAATCTCCCAAATCCATTCTGGACGTACTGGCCTATGCCGAAAAAATGGGTTGGCTTGAAAGTTCCGAAGCTTTCGTTGGTTCGAGAAAACTCAGAAACCTGCTGGTTCATGAGTATATGAGCGATGCCGGGCTGTTTCTGGAAGCATTGCAAACAGCCGACAATGCTACGCAAATGCTTACTGGAATCGTCACCAACATTGCTCGTTATGCCGGAAAACTAGGCCTGTCAATCTGAACCTATGCCCCTCCCGTCCCAAGCATGAAAATACTCATTACCGGCACTGCCGGCTTTATCGGCAACCATCTTGCCATCCGACTGCTGGACCGCGGCGACGAGGTCATCGGGGTCGACAACGTCAACGACTACTATGATGTGAGCCTGAAGGAAGCGCGGCTCGATCGCATCAAGCATCGCCCGGGGTTTACCGAAATCCGCGCCGGCATCCATGATCGAGCTGCGATGGAGGAGGTGTTCGCAAAATACAAGCCGCAGCGGGTGGTCAATCTGGCAGCGCAGGCCGGGGTGCGCTATTCGCTGAAGAATCCCTATGCGTATGTCGATTCCAACCTGCTGGGCTTCGTCAATATCGTTGAAGGTTGCCGCCATCACGATGTAGAACATCTGGTCTACGCTTCGTCGAGCTCGGTTTACGGTGCCAACACCAGGATGCCGTTCTCGGTGCACCACAACGTCGACCACCCGATCAGCCTCTATGCGGCGAGCAAGAAGGCCAACGAGCTGATGGCGCATACCTATAGCCACCTGTTCGGATTGCCGACGACAGGCTTGCGCTTTTTTACTGTTTACGGACCCTGGGGACGCCCCGACATGGCGTTGTTCCTGTTCGCCAAGGCGATTCTGGAGGGCAGACCCATTGATGTGTTCAATCATGGCAACATGCAGCGCGATTTCACCTATATCGACGATATCGTCGAGGGCGTGATCCGGGTGCTCGACAACGTGCCGCGCGGCAATCCTGCCTGGAGCGGCGATGCCCCGGATCCCGGTACCAGCCTGGCGCCGTATAAAATCTACAATATCGGCAACAATAACCCGGTGCAGCTGATGCACCTGATCGGCGTGCTTGAGCAATATCTGGGCAAAACCGCGGAAAAGAATTTTCTGCCGATACAGGCCGGAGATGTACCGAAAACCTATGCCGATGTCGACGACCTGATACGCGATGTCGGATTCAAGCCTGCAACCTCGATCGAAGCCGGTGTTCAGCGATTCGTTGAATGGTATCTGGCTTTTTACCAGAGTAATCGTAGCCCATCCTGATGGAACAATGCATGCGCAACTGCTGTTTTGTTTGAGACGCAAGCGGTGTGGGAGAGAAAATGACACGTATGGTAACTATCATCGAAGCCGGCCGTACCGAACGCAATTATTGGCGCGACCTGTGGCGCTACCGCGAACTGTTTTATTTCATGGCCTGGCGCGATGTGCTGGTGAGATATAAGCAGACCGTGGTCGGCGTGTTGTGGGCGGTCATTCGTCCGCTGTTGACCATGCTGGTGTTCACCCTGGTATTCGGCAAGCTGGCTAAGCTGCCGTCGGGGGATGCGCCTTACCCGATTCTGGTGTTTGCCGGATTGCTGCCGTGGATGTTTTTTGCCAATGCTTTTGCCGAGGCGGGAAATAGCCTCATTGCCAATTCCAACATGATTTCCAAGGTTTATTTTCCGCGTCTGGTCATTCCTACCAGCGCGGTCATCGTCAGCTTTGTCGATTTCATGATTTCATTCGTGCTTCTGCTCGTGCTCATGATCTGGTACGGATACTGGCCGAGCTGGCGCATCCTCACTCTGCCAGTGTTCGTGATAATGACTTTTGCGGCTTCCATGGGGGCCGGTTTGTGGATCGCGGCGCTTAACGTCAAATACCGCGATTTTCGCTATGTCGTTCCGTTCGTCATCCAGTTCGGTCTTTATATATCGCCGGTCGGCTTCAGTAGTGCGATCGTTCCCGAGCAATGGAAACTGCTGTATTCGCTGAATCCCATGGTGGGCGTCATCGATGGTTTTCGCTGGGCTATCCTACGCGGTGATTCCCAGTTGTATCTGCCCGGCCTGTTGCTTTCGATGCTGCTGGTGATGCTGCTTTGCGTCACCGGTATTCTTTATTTCAGAAAAACCGAGAAAAGTTTTGCCGACGTCATTTAGGTCTTCAGGGCATGTCCACGATCATCACTGTTGAAAATCTTGCAAAAAGATACGCCATCGGCCATCAGCGCCAGGAGCGTTATACCGCCCTGAGGGATGTGCTGGCTAATGGCGCCAGGCATGCTTTCGAAAAAATTTTGCATCCACTTTCGCCGCAAATCGATCAGGAGATAGAGGATTTCTGGGCATTAAAAAATGTCAATTTCACTCTTCAGGAGGGCGACCGCCTGGGGATTATCGGCCGTAATGGTGCCGGAAAATCCACGTTGCTGAAAATCCTGTCGCGCATCACCGAGCCAACCAGCGGACGTATCGAAATTGTCGGCAGGGTCGCGAGCCTGCTGGAAGTCGGGACCGGTTTCCATCCCGAACTGACGGGGCGGGAGAACATTTTTCTCAATGGCGCCATCCTCGGCATGAGCCACATCGAGATCAAGAAGAAATTTGACGAAATCGTCGACTTCGCCGAAGTCGAGAAATTTCTCGATACGCCTGTCAAGCGCTATTCAAGCGGCATGTATGTGCGGCTGGCATTTGCCGTTGCCGCACATCTGGAGCCGGAAATTCTCATCGTGGACGAGGTGCTGGCGGTCGGGGATGCCTCCTTCCAGAAAAAATGCCTGGGGAAAATGCATGACGTGGCGACCCAGGGCCGGACCATCCTTTTCGTCAGCCATAACGTCGGAGCCATCAACGCTCTATGCACCAAGTGCATTCTGCTCGATAAGGGGCAGGTTGTTGCGGATGGGGCCGTCGATAGTGTGCTGGCGGAATATATCCAGCGGAATTCGACGTCCAAAGCGCACCAGTTCGTCAATCATTCAGAGCCGAAGCCCAATGCCAAGGCGACATTGCAGGAAGCTCGCATCCTCGGCCCCGAAGGGGATGCAGCTCCTTCCCTGTTCATAGACCAGAAATTCTCGATGGATCTGGTCTGGCAGTTGCATGTGAACGTGCCGTTTCTCAGGGTAGGCGTCGATATTGTCGATTCGTCCGGTGTGGTTGTGATATCGAGCATGGATACCGATACCACCGATCTGTACGGAAAACCGCGCAAGCCCGGTGTTTTTCATGAAAAGGTACAGATTCCGCCGCTGTTGCTGATGCCCGGGTCTTATTCGGTCAGGGTGTTTGCGGGCATGCCGGGGCTGGAGCGGATTATGGAAGTGGAGGATGTGCTGCAGTTCGAGATGTTCGATAATCACACCCATTTGTCCCATGTGGCCGGGTCTCGCCGGCCGGGATATATTTCGACGCCGTTGCAATGGAAAGTAGAGTTTGAGCCATGCTGAAAAAAACGATAGCCAGAACCATTGGCCTCATCACCGGCCAGCAGCTAGGGAATCCGCAGAGAATTCCCAATCCGCGCGATTCAGATATCTATCTGGTGTCTTATCCCAAATCCGGTAATACCTGGATGCGCTACCTGATGGCCTATGCCATCTGGCCTGAACTGGCGGACCTGGACCTGGTTGAAATGGCGGCCTATGTCCCGAGCTACGGGATCAGGCATGACAGCGAGATGATGCTGAACCCGGATTCGCCATGCAACCAGATCAAGCACCGTTTGATCAAGGAACATGCAAAGTTCGATGGCGAAGCCAGGAGAAATGTAAAAAGAGCGATTTATATCGTACGCGACGGTCGCGATGCGATGGTCTCTTACTGGCATTTCTGCAACCAGAGGGATAAAACCTCGGTCCCCTTCAGTCAATTCATCGAGCTTTCCGCACAGCCCAAACATTCGTATGGGCCGTGGGGAGAGCACGTCAAAGGCTGGCTCGATGCACCACTCGATGCCAAGCTGGTCGTACGCTATGAAGATTTGCTGGACGATACGGCATCATGGTTGAAAACCGCGCTGGAATTCGCCGAGATCGAAGTGGCGGATACCCTGATTGAACAGGCGGTTAATCGGGCCTCCTTCAACTCCATGAAGAGTTTGGAGAAAAGAAAGGGCTTCAACCTGGATCAATTGAAGTCGGTCGAGTTTGTGCGGAAAGGCAAAGCCGGTTCGTGGCAGGAGGCCTTCGGTCCGGGCGACATCGAGCGCTTCAACAAATTTCACGGCGGCCCGATTCCGGAACTGGGATATACCTGGTGACATGGCAACGGATTCAGGCATGCGCTTGCATGACGGATATTTGTGACACCCCATCTGATTAACAACGACTTGAGGCGCGAGCGGTGCCCATGCTGCGGGGCATCCGGTAACGGCAAAGTCGGCGACATCGGTTATGGTGACAAGGTATTGTTCTCCAGTCACGAGATTCGCCTAGAGCATATGCCCGAGCTTTGGCGATGCGGGGAATGCAATTCGGCATTTACCCAGAACGTGCTGCCGGAGGATATCGCAACCAGTCTTTACGCCAAAGGTACGGCAGGTGAGAGGTGGTCGCGCGTTCCCACCCCCCAGCAAAAACCGCCTGAGATCGTCAATGAGCTAAGCAAGTATTTCCAGCCCGGATTGAGGGTGCTGGATATTGGCTGCAACACAGGGGAGTTGCTGGATTTCGCAAAGACCAGGGAATGTATCACGGTCGGAGTCGAATTCTCCGATGCAAGCCGGATCGAACTGGAGAGGAAAGGACATCAGGCCTATCCTTCGCTCGCTGAAACAGCAAACCGTCAATTCGATGTAATCACTGCGTTCGATCTGGTCGAACATCTTTACGATGTCGCAGCGTTCCTCGCCTCATGCCGGGATGCGCTTGCTGAAAATGGGGTGCTGATCATCCTGACGGGCGATATCAATTCGGTGAGTTCGAAGCTTTGCGGGTCGCGCTGGTGGTATGTGAAATATCCTGAGCACATTGTTTTTCCATCGGAAAAATTTCTTGGCGAGTTTCCAGGATTGGAACTGGTGCGATCTGTCCCGACCTATGCTGCGCTCGGCTACCGGACCCCGCCATTGAAAATGCTGATGGGGGCGGTCAGATACATGCTTTTCGGGCGTTATGTAGGGTTGCCGTCGCTCGGGCCGGATCATGCCTTGATCGTGTTAAAAAAGTGCCATGTCCAAGCCTGAGAGACTGGCTTGCAGGCAACGTTGCAACTATAACTGGACCCGCCCCAGGTGAGTTCCTTAACTAACCCCTAGCTTTGTGTCAACGCAGATGATGAATCAATGTCCAGTGTGCGGTAATCACGATGTGAGCAGCATCGGTACGCGATTCGACGACCGCTATGGCTATCCGGGAAGCTTTCCCTTGTTGCATTGCGACAAGTGCGCACATATGTTTTTACGGGCGGATTTTTCGCCGGCTCAGATAGGCGAGCTTTACTCGAAATACTATCCGCGCGCTTCATTCGACATCAAAAGTCACAAGCCTGCCGTGCAAAGCGGCGGCTTCATGGCATGGCTCGATGGGAAAAAGACCGCGGCTTTCCGCTGGGTTCCAGAGCATGTCCGGGTGCTCGATATAGGCTGCGGTTTTGGCGAGTCCCTTGGCTACTATAAGTCGCGGGGATGCGATGCCTGGGGGGTGGAAGCCGACGAAAACATCAGCCGTGTGGCAAAGGAGTATGGCTACAAGGTGCACGTGGGGTTGTTCGATCCGTCAATCTACGATGCCGGTTTCTTTGATTACGTCACCATGAATCAGGTAATCGAGCATGTGGCAGACCCTGTAGCTACTCTGCAGGGTGTTGCCAGGGTATTGAAACCGGGCGGGGTGGCGATCCTGAGTACGCCCAATGCCGATGGCATTGGAGCCAGACTGTTCGGTCGGCGGTGGATCAACTGGCACGCGCCTTACCATTTGCAATTCTTCTCGATCCAGTCCATGGAGCAGGCTGCCGCCAAAGCAGGGCTGACGCTGATAAAAACCAAAACGGTTACCAGCTCTGAATGGCTTAATTTTCAGTGGCTGCATCTGGCCACATTTCCGCATCAAGGCGAGGCTTCGTCGTATTGGGCGCCAGGAAGAAAAAGGAGCGGCATGCAGCAGATTACTGTTTGGGGACTTACATTGCTCCATCGAAGCAAAATCAATCATTTGCTGACACGGATGTTCGATGGCCTGGGCATGGGGGATAGCAGAATATATTTTCTGCAAAAGCCATGAACGAGAAAATTTACATATTGCTTCCTGTTCATAACCGGAAGGAAATTACCCGTCGTTTTGTGACTTGCCTCAAGCAGCAGACTAATCAGGATTTCCATCTGGTGTTGATTGATGACGGCTCAACAGATGGGACTTCTGATATGGTCCGTTCCGAAATATCCAACCTGACGGTGCTGACTGGGGATGGCAATTTATGGTGGGCCGGCGGCTTGCAACTGGGTGTCGAATGGCTGAGGCAGCAAAAAATAGGTGGTCGGAATATCGTTTTTATCTCAAACGACGATATTATTTTTGATGCCGATTTTCTGGAGAATTCCAAACGGATTCTTGAACAGTGTGGCGAGACATTGCTGCTTCCCAAGTACATCCATGAGGCGACCGGGCGGGTGATGGAAACCGGGATTGAAGCCAACCTCAAGAAAATGACATTTAAGCCAGCGGACTCGGCTGAGAAAATTAATTGTCTTCCGACGCGCGGGCTTTTCATGAGGATGTCGGATCTGCTGCTTATCGGGAATTTCCATCCCCGGCTTCTTCCACATTACCTGTCCGATTACGAGTTCACTATCCGTGCAAAAAAGAAAGGACTGAGGTTGTTGACCAGTGCCGACATCCTGATCAGGCGCAATGATGCGGCGAGCGGATACAGGGCGGTTGAAGATATGGCCGTCATGAAATTCTTACGGCAGTATTTTTCGAAGAAATATGTACAGAATCCAGTCTACATTTCCTCATTTATACTTTTGACAAATCCATTCCCTTATTCTCTTTTCAATCTCATTAAAGTATGGGGAAGGGCCGTGATTGTTTTTCTGCAAATCATGAAAAAATCCCTGCGGCTCAAACTGAATTGATCGGCAGGCAAGAGTAGAGAAATATGAGAAAGATATTAAAAACTGCAGCAGGAAGGCTTGCCGACCTTGTCCCGTTCGCTGGCAGGTCAAGATATGACTTGAATGGCTACGACAGGATATATCTCATCCATATCAGGAAGACGGGCGGGACATCCCTGAATCACATGTTTCTTTCGTTACTGAGCGACCGCGCGGATGGTGTGTATGAAAGACTCGCGCAAGAGCCAAGGCACAGGCTTGTACTAGGGGATAAGATTGTCGTTGGCTGGAACAAGCAATTGATCGAGCGGGGTGACTATTTCTATGCCTTCTCCCATATTCCTTACCATCAACTAAGGCTGCCGCCCAAGACCTTCACTATTGCCTGCTTTAGAGACCCGATAAAAAGGGTATTGTCCCATTACAATATGCTAATGGAATATGCGACAAACAATATCCAGCATCCATGCATGAGTGTTGAAGGGAAATGGCTGGGCGATTCCTTGCAGGACTTTGTCGATAGCGTGCCGGACGAGCACCTTCTTAACCAGTTGTACATGTTTTCAAAGAACTTCGATGTGGATGAGGCCGGGGAGGCTATCAGGAAGGTTGACCATGTTTTCTTTACCGAGGACTTCAACCAAGGCGTAGCGGAGATCAACGCCAAACTGGGCCTTAATCTCATGCCTACGCATATGCGCAAAACTTCATTCAAAATTGATTTGCCTGAAGAAGCCATCAGCCGCCTGCGCGATAGACTGGACAAGGAATACCAGTTAGTCGATAGGTTGCGAGAGTGGCAGCAGAATTAGATGGTGGCTCCTATCGCCTTGTTTGTCTATAACCGTCCAATGCATACGCGACGGACGATAGAGGCTTTACAGCAAAATGCACTTTCCCGAGAAAGTGACCTCGTCATTTTCTCGGATGCACCCAAGACTGAAGAGCATGCAGAATCGGTGAAGGCGGTGCGAGCGTACATAAGGACTATTCGGGGATTCAAGTCGGTCTCTATTGTTGAAAGAGACCGGAATCTTGGGTTGGCAGACTCCATCATTGACGGTGTGTCCTCAGTTGTAAATGCTTACGGGAAAATCATTGTTCTCGAGGACGACCTGGAAACATCCCCTGCCTTTCTGGAATACATGAATGGAGCTCTGAATGCCTATGAGGAGCATGAAAGGGTGATGCACATATCTGGTTACATGTTTCCGATAGCATCTTCCGGGTTGCCGGATACTTTTTTTCTCAGAACCACCTCGTGCTGGGGATGGGCGACTTGGGGCAGAGCCTGGAAGCATTTTGAAAAGAAACCAAAACAATTGGTTAGTGAATATACCAGGGAAAAAGTTAATCGCTTTAACATGGATGGGGCCTATGATTTCTGGTCTCAGGTCAAGGGTAATGAATTGGGGCTGCTCAATACTTGGGCGGTATTCTGGTATGCGACCGTATTCAACCGGAACGGGCTTTCGTTGCATCCCAGGCAATCGTATTGCCGGAATTTCGGGCACGATGACAGCGGTGTACATTGCAGGAACACGAGTGTTTTTGACGTGACACTGGCGATGACAGGCTGTGAGTTTGAAAAAAATATCGAAATTAATTCTGACGCGGAGAAAAGACTGAAAATCTTTTTCAGGGGAATACGTCAGCCTTTATGGCGACGGGTAGCCGCGCGGGTCAAGAATGCGCTAACCGCGTACAAATTGGGTTGATTTGAAAATGGAGAAATTATTCATGATGCTGGTGCAGGGGGCGCGAAAACTTATCAGGCGGTTGGGTGTTGATGTTGTTAAATATTGCCCTGAGACAGACTTCCCTCCCGATATCACAGATGACTTCGTTGCGGTTTATAAAATGGTAAGACCTTTCACGATGACCTCGTCAGCTAGAATTTTCTCACTGTGCGAGGCCGTCAAGTACCTGCAGGAAAACAACATTCAGGGGGATGTTGTGGAATGCGGCGTATGGAGAGGCGGTAGCATGATGGCCATAGCTGAGGTGCTGAAACAATCAGGTAGTACGAATCGGGACTTGTATTTGTTCGATACCTTTGAGGGGATGTCCTTACCCTCCGAGCATGACGTGGATCTGTCGGGCGTTACCGCGAGCAAACTGATGGCGAGTCATGACAAGAAAAATGAAGACTCCGTCTGGTGTATTGCCAGTATTGAGGAAGTCGATGCAAATTTAAAAACCGTGGGCTACCCTCCGGACAAGATTCATTTGATCAAGGGAATGGTGGAAAACACGATCCCTGCCGGCGCCCCGGATAAAATTGCTCTTTTAAGGCTGGATACGGATTGGTACGAATCCACCAAGCATGAAATGGAACACCTTTTTCCACGGCTGGTGCCGGGCGGCGTGCTGATCATTGATGATTACGGCCACTGGCAAGGTGCGCGGAAGGCAATTGACGAGTATTTACGTGAACATCATGTGCGGATATTGCTCAACAGAATCGATTACACGGGAAGAATTGCCGTCAAGGTATGAGAAACGACCTGCTCGTCAATATCGGGTGCGGCACGGTACATCATCCGGCGTGGGTCAACCTGGATGTAGTATCCACCGATCCATCGGTCATCCAGGCGGACATTCTGAATGGCCTTCCCTTTGCCGATGATACGGTAACGGCGTGTTACAGTTCCCATGTATTGGAGCATCTGGAAAAAGCACATGCCGTAAGGTTTCTCAAAGAGTGCCGGCGAGTTCTGAAGTCCGGAGGCATTGTCAGGATAGTCGTTCCCGATCTTGAGTCCATAACACGCGAGTACCTTAGGGTGCTTGACAGTAGTCTGGCCGAAGGCGGCAAGGTGGCGCGCGAGTATGACTGGATCGTACTGGAGATGCTGGATCAAATGGTCAGGAACCGATCAGGTGGAGAAATGGCCGATTTTCTCAAGGCAGCGAGTCGTTCCGATATTGCCTATGCTGTCTCTAGGGTGGGCGCCGAGGCGGAACGGGTCGGCTCTGGCCAAATGGTCGGGGATAGGCCATTGGCACAATACCTCAACAGGTATTATCTGGGCAGGGCATTGCAGCGGGTGCGTGAAATGCTAGCAGGGTTGTTTGTTTACCTCTTGGCAGGTGGTGCGGCGCTCCGGGGCTTTAAACTCGGATTGTTTCGCGCGAGCGGAGAAATTCACCAGTGGATGTATGACCGTTACTCGCTGCAACTCCTGCTCGAGCAAGCAGGTTTCGCCGATATCAGAGTCTGTTCTGCTGCAGAAAGTCGCATCCCTGATTTTGCCAGCTACTCCCTGGATACGTCCGGCAGCGGCGTACGCAAGCCAGACTCGTTGTTCATGGAGGCCACCAAACCTTGAAGGTGGCTTTGCTCAATACGTTCGATACCGAGGGCGGGGCTGCAATGGCGACGTACCGGCTTCACCGCGGCCTGGTTGAGGCCGGAGTCGACTCTACCCTGATTGTGCAAACCAAGCATTCCGACGATCCCAGCGTGTCTGGGCCAAGGTCGAATCGCCAGAAGTACATTAACCAGGTACGCCCCGCTGCCGATCGGATGCTGAATTTGGCATACAGGTCGCGCGGCAAAGCCATGTTTTCTCCGGCATGGTTGCCGGACGGGGTGGTAAAGAAAGTCGAGTCTGTTGCTCCCGATGTGCTCCACCTGTTCTGGGTGACGGGTGGTTTCATGAAAATCGAATCCGTAGGCAGAATGACTCACCCCATTGTCTGGACCCTGCATGATATGTGGCCGTTTACTGGGGGCTGTCATTATGACGATGGTTGCGGTCGTTTCCAGCAGAAATGCGGCTTGTGCCCGTTGCTGGGTTCCCGGCATGGGTACGATCTGTCGCGACTGACGATCAGGCGCAAGTTGAGGTCATGGGCCGATGTACCTATCACGGTGGTGGCGACCAGCCGATGGCTTGCCGAGATGGCCAGATCGAGTTCGGTTTTCAGTGACAAGCGGATAGAAGTTATCCCGAATGGCCTTGATCTCGATAAGTACAAGCCGATCGACAAGACCGTGGCACGTCAGATATGGGGACTTCCGCAGGACAAGCGCTTGGTTTTGTTTTCCTCGTTTGGTGTTACCTCCGATAAAAGAAAGGGCAACCAGTACCTTGTCCCTGCAATACGGAAACTGGTTGCGGAGGGGGGGGCCAAGGACTTGGAACTGGTCGTGGTCGGTGCGTCCTATCCTGCAAGCATGCCGGATCTGGGGGTGAAAGTTCATTGCATGGGGCGCTTGCAGGATGAAATCAGCCAGGTTTTGCTGTATTCGGCAGCGGATGCCACGGTTGCACCTTCGGTGCAGGAGAATCTGTCAAACACGGTCATGGAGTCTTTGGCCTGCGGAACCCCAGTAGTGGCTTTTGATATTGGGGGAATGCCGGATTTGATTGAGCATCGTATTTCCGGTTATTTGGCGGTTCCATTCGAGCACGAAGACTTGGCCAACGGGATTGCGTGGGTGCTGGAGAGCGAGTCCAGGCACAAGCAATTGGCTGAATCCGCTCGCTCATCCGTGGAGCGGAAATATGCTTTGGATACGGTGGCTGGACAGTATCTGTCGCTTTACCGGAGTGTGACCCAATGAAAGTCACCGTTCTCGGGGGCAGCGGATTTATCGGGTCGCACCTCGCTGACCGATTGGTCGATGGGGGGCATGAAGTCACGCTTTTTCATGCTGCGGGCGGCAGCAGAAAAAATATCGCGCACTTGTGTCATGCAATCCGGGTACTGGAAGGCGATTTTGCCAATGCCAGCGATATTGCCCAAGCTGTTGCCGGCGCAGAAATCGTTGCGCATCTGGTTTGTTCTACCGTTCCCGGAAAATCGCTGTTCAATCCGATTTATGACCTCGAGACCAATGTGGCGGGATCGCTCAGTCTGTTCGAAGCCTGTGTCGGCGCGAATGTGAAAAAACTAGTTTTCCTGTCGTCGGGCGGCACGGTCTATGGCATCCCGGAGTCGATCCCGATAAAGGAATCCCACCCGCTGAATCCTATATCGCCCTACGGTATTTCCAAATTGGCGATAGAAAAATACCTGTACATGTTCCATTATCAGTATGGCCTGGATTACTCCATACTCAGAATATCCAATCCGTATGGGGAAAGACAGGATCCTAACAAGGGGCAAGGCGTGATCGCTACATGGGTTCAGCAGGTACTGGATAATCAGCCCATCGAGATATGGGGAGATGGATCGGTGGTCCGAGACTATATCGACATTCATGATGTGATCGAAGCAATTTATTTGAGCCTGTTCAAGAACAGCGAGCATAAGGTTTTTAATGTGGGGGCAGGTAAGGGGCAATCATTGATGGACTTGCATCGCATCATGGAGGTGCAAGTCGGGAGAGAAATTCCGGTGAATTACCGGCCAGGCCAGAGAGTGGACGTGCCAGTCAACGTCCTGGACACCAAATTAATTCGCAATACGCTACAGTGGGAGCCCAAAATTGGGATAGAGGACGGAATCAAGAGGTTGATCGACTATCGCAAGCATCTTGGGAATGAAGCCAATGTGTAGTGGAAATCCGTAAATTGCTTGTAGAAAAACCAACTTTAAGCGTCATCACCGCTACCTATAACGCGGCCAGCCATTTGCCCAGGCTGATAGAGAGCCTGCACCAGCAAACCGACAAGGATTTCGAGTGGGTAGTGGCGGATGGCGCGTCGACGGACGGCACGCTGGAGTTGCTGAAATCGCTTGACGATATCGATGTCGTCGTCACTTCGCAGGAGGATTTCGGCATTTACGATGCCCTCAACCGGGCGGTTAAAACGTCTTCCGGCGACTATTACATTGTCTCCGGGGCGGACGATTACTTTTATCCGGATGCGATCGCGAATTTTCGTCGCGCCATCGAGCAGTCGGGCGCCGACATGATCGTCGGCAACGCAACTTATGCACATGCGCCAATGCGGGTGAAGCGCGGCCCGGGCTGGATTTACGGCCATGCTGCATATATCTCTGCCCATGTGCTGGCAACGGCATTCAGCAAGACCCTGCACGATAGATTTGGCTTCTATTCGAGAAAATTCCCCATAGCGGCCGACCAGTTGTTCGTGCTGCAGGCATGTGAAAACGGCGCCAGCCGATACAGTGCGGAATTCCAGGCGGGCGAGATTGGCTCTGCCGGCGTCAGCAGCGTGGATCGAGTGGGGTGTGCCATCGAACTGTTCCGGGTGCAATTGATGCTCGGCAAAGCGATGTTTCCGCAATTGGTATTGCTTTTGCTCAGGCTGGCCAGGGCCGGATGATGCGCCTGGACTGGATGAAAAACTGACCCATGTGCGGTTTTGCGGGGTTCTACTCTACGCGGAGTTTTCCTGGGGACGCGGTTGTGCTGGCGGAACGGATGGCCAATGCCATCGGCCACCGCGGACCGGACGATGCCGGCACCTGGGAGGACGCCGATGCCGGCATCGCGCTGGCACACCGGCGCCTTTCCATTCTGGATGTTTCCTCTGCCGGGCACCAGCCCATGGGCTCCGCCTGCGGCCGGTATGTCATCGCATTCAACGGCGAGATCTATAACCATGCGGAGTTGCGCCGGGAGCTGGAAGCGGCCGGCAAGAGCGCTGGCTGGCGCGGCCATTCCGATACCGAAACCCTGCTCGCGGCGATCTCCGTTTGGGGTATCGGAGCTACGCTGGAAAAATGCGTGGGCATGTTCGCGTTTGCCCTGTGGGACCGCACTGAGCGCAAACTGACCCTGGCCCGTGATCGGCTGGGCGAGAAGCCGCTTTATTACGGCATGCAGGGCGATACCCTGCTGTTCGGTTCCGAACTCAAGGCCTTGCGGCAGCATCCGGCGTTTCGCGCTGAAATCGATCGGGATGCCCTCGCGCTATATCTCAGGCACAACTGCATCCCGGCGCCGTACTCGATTTATCAGAAAATCCGCAAGCTGCCGCCCGGCACCTGGCTGGAAGTGGGCCAGGCCGGGGCGCTGCGTGAGCCGGTGGCCTACTGGTCGGCGCAGCAAGTTGCGGAATCCGGGCAGCATGATCCTTTTGCCGGCAGCGAGCAGGATGCCGTCGACGAGCTCGAACGCCTGCTCAAGCAATCCATCGGCGGCCAGATGGTGGCGGATGTGCCGCTGGGCGCATTTCTCTCGGGCGGCGTGGACTCCTCTACGGTGGTGGCGCTGATGCAGGCGCAGTCGCGCCGACCGGTGAAAACCTTCACGATCGGATTCAGCGAAAAAGGCTATAACGAGGCGGAACATGCGCACGCGGTGGCGCAGCATCTCGGGACGGAGCATACCGAGCTTTACGTCACGCCCGCGCAGGCGATGGCGGTGATTCCCCGGTTGTCGCACATCTACGACGAGCCATTTTCCGACTCATCGCAAATCCCGACCTGGCTGGTTTCAGAGCTGGCGCGCGAACATGTCACGGTCAGCCTGTCCGGGGACGGCGGCGATGAGCTCTTCGGCGGCTACAACCGCCATTCCATCGGTCAGGATGTCTGGCGCAGGACCAGCCAGTTGCCGCATGCGCCGCGCGGCGGCCTGGCCAGTATCATGACCGGCGTTTCTCCGGAGCGCTGGAATTCGACGATAGGGGCCTTGGCCCCGCTGCTGCCGGGCAAGCTGCGCTTCGGCAACCCGGGTGACAAGCTGCACAAACTGGCCGGCGTATTGCGGTCGGATAATGCGGAAAGCCTCTATCTCGGGCTGGTTTCGCACTGGGACGATCCGGCCGCCTTGGTCAAGGGGGGGCGCGAACCGGCCACCCTGCTCACGGGGAGTAAGCCCCGGGCCGATCTGCCGGATTCAGCCCTGTACATGATGTTGCTGGATACCATGACCTACTTGCCGGACGATATCCTCACCAAGGTGGACCGTGCCGCCATGAGCGTCAGCCTGGAAACCCGGGTGCCGTTCCTCGATCACCGGCTGGTAGAATTCGCCTGGCGGCTGCCGCTGGAGATGAAGATACGCAACGGTGAGGGCAAGCATGTGTTGCGGCAAGTGCTGTACCGGCATGTACCGAAGGCGCTGATCGATAGGCCCAAGATGGGGTTCGGTATCCCGCTCGACAACTGGTTGCGCGAACCGCTACGGCAATGGGCCGAAGCTTTGCTGGATGGCGGGCGACTGGAGAAGGAAGGTTTTTTTGAGGCTGGGCTTGTACGCAAGAAGTGGGAAGAGCATCTTTCCGGGCGGCGCAATTGGGCATACCACATATGGGATATCCTGATGTTCCAGGCATGGTTGGAGCAGGTGCAACATGAAGAAGCCTAAGCTGCTGTTCTTTGTGACGGAGGACTGGGCCTTCTGCTCGCACCGGCTGCCGCTCGCCCTGGGGGCGATAGAGGCCGGATACGAGGTGGTGGTGGTGGCTCGCGAGCGCAATCATGGCGACATCATCCGCGCGGCGGGCATACGCCTGATTCCTTTCGAGATCGCCCGGCGCAGCATGAACCCGTTTGCCGAACTGGGAGTGATCCTCCGCCTGATCCGGGTGTACCGGCGCGAGCGTCCCGACATCGTGCATCATGTCACCATCAAGCCGGTGATGTACGGCGCGATTGCGGCGCGGGTTGCCGGCATTCCTCATGTAGTCAATGCCTTGACGGGATTGGGCTGGATGTTCATCTCGCGCAATTTTTTTGTGCGGGCGTTCCGCTTCATGCTGCGCAAGGTGCTGCGCCTGATGCTGAAACGCGGTTTTCTCATCGTGCAGAACTCGGACGATCTCGAACTGCTGGTGCACTTTGGAACCGAGCGCGCATCCATCAGGCTGATTCGCGGTAGCGGGGTGGACGTGTCGCTGTTCGCGCCGCATGCGCCGCTGGCCGGAATTCCCGTGGTGCTGCTGGTCGCCCGCATGCTGTGGGACAAGGGGGTGGGCGAATATGTCGATGCGGCGCGCGCCATCAAGTCCAGGGGCATGGCCGCCAGGTTTGTCCTGGTGGGCGACCCGGACCCGGAAAATCCCGCCAGTATTCCGGAGCAACAACTGAAGCAGTGGGTCGATGAAGGCGTGGTCGAATGGTGGGGGTATCGCGGCGACATGCCGGCGGTGTATGCGCAGGCCGATATTGCCTGTCTGCCGTCTTATCGTGAAGGATTGCCGAAATCCCTGCTGGAGGCCGCCGCGGCTGGATTGCCTATCGTGACTGCCGATGTGCCCGGATGCCGGGAGGCGGTCACGGACGGCGACAATGGGCTGCTGGTTCCGGTGCGGGATGCGGATGCGCTGGCGAATGCACTGGCTAAACTGTTGGCCGATGGCGAAATGCGCAGCCGCATGGGCATTAGAGGGCGGGAACGGGCGGAGTCGGAATTTGCCGTGGAGCGGGTAGTTGCCGAAACCATTCAGGTTTACCGGGAGTTGCTGGCGTAATGTTCATTTCAATCGAATTTACGGAGAAGTCCTTTGGGGATTGATGTTCTGACCGGGATTGCAGTGGCCATGCTGACGGCATTTCTGACGCTGTCTGCGCTGCTGAGGCCGGCCTTGATGGGCAAGGTGGTCGATCTGCCTAACGAGCGCTCCCTGCATACCGTGCCGGTGCCGCGCACCGGCGGCCTCGGCCTGATGGCGGGGGTGCTGGCAGGCTGGGCTTGGGCCTGGCAGCCATGGCTGTGGCCTCTGCTGCTTTGCGTGCTGTTCCTGATGCTGGTGTCGTTTCTCGACGACTTGTACGGACTGTCCGCCGGGTGGCGATTCCTGATGCATTTCGGGGTGGCCGGTGCATTTGTCGGCTTGGTCTTGCCAGAGAGTCACTGGCTGCTTGCAAGCATATTTGTCATTGCCATAGTATGGATAACCAACCTTTATAACTTCATGGACGGCTCCGATGGCCTGGCCGGCGGGATGGCCCTGTCCGGGTTCGGATTTATAGCACTGGCGGCCTGGCTGTCGGCGGATAGCGGGCTGATGGTAGTGGCGTTGGCTGTCGTCGCCGGTGCGGCCATATTTCTGCTGTTCAATTTTCATCCGGCAAAGATTTTCATGGGCGATGCCGGGTCGATCCCGCTGGGTTTTCTTGCTGCGGCACTTGGGTTGCTGGGCTGGCAACGCGGCCATTGGCCGTTATGGTTCCCGCTGCTGGTGTTCTCGCCATTTATCGTGGATGCGACGGTGACTCTGCTGAAACGACTGTTGCGCGGCGAAAAGGTCTGGCAGGCGCATTGCAACCATTATTACCAGCGCCTGATCCAGATGGGCTGGGGTCATCGTAAAACGGCATTGTATGAATATGCCCTGATGGCAGCGACAGGCGCATCTGCTGTTTCGATGATCGGTCAATCACCGGCGGTGCAACTGGTGGGTCTGTCGGTCTGGCTGCTGGTCTATACCGTGCTGATGATCAAGATCAGCCGCATGTGGGCAAAGGCTGGCATCCGGTGAGTTCTCGCGTCTCTTTGCAATCGATGTCGAACGAGCAGGCATTGCCGTGGCTTGCCGCGCTGCTGGGGGCACTGCTGGCGGCATGGGTGATTTTTCATTCCCACGGGGTGTTGAACCTGGACGGCATGCTCTATGTCGAGGCCGCCCGCCTGCTGGAAGCCGGGCAATGCTGTCCGTCGGATGTACGGGTCCCCTGGGTGCTTTACCCCACGCTGATCGCGCTGATACACAAGATCAGCGGGCTGGGATACCAGTCCTCAGCTTACCTGCTGAATATCCTGCTGTTCGCCATCACCAGCGGCGGGTTGCTGACGCTGGTACGCGAGGCCGGCGGCAATCGCCGGGTGATGCTGGCTGCCGGTGCGTTGCTGTTTGCTTCGCCCTATCTGGTCGGCAAGGTTTTGCCCATGGTGGTGCGCGATCACGGCTTCTGGGCGGCGCATGTCTGGAGCCTGGTGTTCTTTCTGCGCTTCTGCCGGCGCGGCGCCTGGCTGGATGTGCTGGGATGGGGCATCGCGGCGATTCTGGCGCTGCTGTTCCGTAGCGAGGGAATTACCTATTTGCTACTGCTGCCGCTGGCGGTGCTGGTAATGAACGATGCGTCATGGCGCAGCCGCTTAAAGTCTTTGGTCAAAATCAATAGCCTGCTGTTGCTCGGGGCTGTCTGCGTGTTGGCGGCGATGCTGGCCAATCCTGCGCTCAGCCTGAAAAAGCTGGGCGGGCTGGGCGAACCGTTGAGAGCCTTCCAGCGCTTGCTGGTGCAGGTGTCGCACGGCCTGGACGCCAAGGCCGATATGTTTGCCGGTAGCGTGCTGGGGGAATATCTGGCGGACTATGCAGCATCCGGCATTGTGCTGACGCTGGCATATGCCTTGATCCTCAAGCTGATCAGTTCCGCCGGCTGGATACAACTGGGTCTGGCTATCCATGCGATCAGGGTGCGGCTGACGGCGGCATTGCCCCGCCACGGGAGGTTTTTTGCCTGGCTCCTGCTGCTCGGAGTGCTGAATGCCGGTGTGCTGATCGTCAGCTTCTTCCTGCTGCCCAAGCGATACCTGATGTCTACCGCCACGGTGATCCTGCTGTATGCCGCATTCGGATTGATTGCGCTGCTCGATAGTTGGCGGAGTAAACCAGGCTTGCCATTCCGCAGAAACTGGATTTACCCTGTAGCGATTGCACTGCTAGCGATCCAGTTCGTGCTTATTCTCTGGCCAGACAACCCGAAAAGCGCTTATGAGATCGATGCCGCGCGCTGGATACAAAGCCGGGGCGTTGCCGTCAGCCGGGTGTATTTCGATTCCGGCCGGCTCAAGTATTATGCAACCGGCGATTCATCTAGCCGCAAGATACGGCGCTGGGAAGAGATACAACGCGATTTCAGCACGACTTCGATGCGGCAGTACGACTATATGCTGGTACATGTTTCCCGGAAAACGCCTGAAAAGGAAAAATTCCTGGTCAGGCAGGCCGGCGCACAGCCCGTGGCCCAGTTCGATAATGGACGCGGCGACAAGGTGCTAATATTCCGTGCGCGCCATCAGGAATAAAGGGGGTAACTTGAAACTATCGGTATTGTTCAGGCCGTGGACGGCGTTTGCCCACGACGTGCTGGTCGCTGCCCTGGCATGGTGGGCGGCATTCCTGTTGCGCTTCAACTTCGCGGTGCCACAGGAACATGTATTCCTGTTCTGGTATGGAACGCCATTGGTGGTCGGGATTCAGGCGATCATTTTCTGGCGTACGGGGCTTTATCGCGGGGTCTGGCGCTTCGCCAGCCTGCCGGATCTGCAGCGCATACTCAAGGCGGTTCTGCTTGGCGCCATTGCGGTAGCAGCTGCGCTGCTGCTGTTGCGGATCAGCAAACTGGTGCCGCGCACGGTGCTGGTGCTGGATCCCATCCTGCTGTTGCTGATGATGGGCGGCAGCCGACTTGCCTACCGGGCCTGGAAAGAGCATCGCCTGTACGGGCTGATGAATATTCAGGGCGACCCGGTGCTGGTGCTGGGTGCAGGCGAAGCCGGCGTCGCCTTGTTGAAGGAGTTGGGGCGCAGCTCCAAATGGCGGGTGATCGGCTTGCTGGACGACAAGGCATCCCTGAAGGGTTCCCTGATCCATGGGGTGCCCGTACTCGGCGGCATAGATCAGTTGCCAGAGACGGCAGAACGGCTGGGTGTCGATACCGTGATTATTGCGTTGCCTTCGGCATCCGGCAGGCAGCGGCGCCATGCCATGAAGGTTGCCGAGTCCTGCGGGCTGCGCATGCTGACGGTGCCTTCGATCGAGGATATTGCCAGCGGCAAGGTCTCGGTCGCGCAGGTGCGCAGCGTGAGCATCGAGGATTTGCTCGGCCGCGAACCGGTCGTATTGGACGATGCCGGTCTACACGGGCTAATCGAGCATCGCGTGGCGATGGTGACGGGGGCGGGCGGGTCCATCGGTTCCGAACTGTGCCGCCAGATCGCAAAATTCGAACCTTCGCTGCTGGTTTTTCTTGAAGTCAGCGAATTCGCGCTTTACCAACTAGAGCAGGAGCTGGCGCAGACCTGCCCGGCATTGCGTGTCGCCTGCCTGGTCGGCGATGTGAAGGACAAATCCCGGGTGGAGGAGGTCTTGCTCCGCTATCAGCCCACCGTAGTGTTCCATGCGGCCGCCTACAAGCATGTGCCGATGATGGAAAACGGCAACGCGGGCGAGGCGCTGCGCAACAACGTATTGGGTACGGCGACAGTCGCCCGCGCTTGCATCGCACAGGGGGTGCAGCGCTTTGTGCTGATCTCGACAGATAAGGCGGTGAACCCGACCAATGTGATGGGTGCGACCAAACGCCTGGCTGAAATGGTCTGCCAGGGCTTGCAGGGCTCCGGCTTGACCCGTCTGCTGGTCGTCAGGTTCGGCAATGTGCTGGGCAGCAGCGGCAGCGTCATCCCCAAGTTCCGCGAGCAGATTGCGCGTGGTGGCCCGGTCACGGTGACGCATCCGGAAATCACGCGTTTCTTCATGTCCATCCCCGAAGCTGCACAACTGGTGATGCAGGCCGGCCTGATGGGGCGAGGCGGCGAGATATTCGTGCTGGACATGGGCGAGTCGGTCAAGATCGCCGATCTTGCGCGCGAGATGATACGCCTGTCCGGTTTCACCGAGGATGAGATAAAAATCAGCTTCACCGGTTTGCGGCCGGGCGAAAAGCTTTATGAAGAGTTGCTGGCGGACGATGAACACACTTTGCCAACGCCGCATCCCAAGCTGCGCATCGCACAGGCCCGCTCGGTCGACGAGGCCTGGGTGAACGAGGTCGTCGAGTGGATTGAATCGAATAAACTCGACGAGCTGGCAGTAAAACAAAAACTGCAGGAATGGGTGGGCGAGTATCAGCCGGCACCGGCGCAGGAGACGGTCCATACCGTAGTTCCAGGCTCGATGGCGATTCATTAAAGGGGTAGATTTGAACAAGGTTACCAAGGCGGTATTTCCCGTTGCCGGGTTGGGTACGCGATTCCTGCCGGCAACTAAAGCCAGTCCGAAAGAGATGTTGCCTGTCGTCGACAAGCCGTTGATCCAGTATGCGGTGGAAGAGGCGATCGCGGCCGGAATCACCGAACTGATTTTTGTCACCGGCCGCAGCAAGCGTGCGATCGAAGATCACTTCGACAAAGCCTACGAACTGGAAACCGAATTGCAGATGCGGGGCAAGAGCGAGGTGCTGGCACTGCTGCGTAGCATTTTGCCTTCCCAGGTTTCATGCGTTTACATTCGTCAGGCCGAGGCGCTGGGGTTGGGCCATGCCGTGTTGTGCGCAAAACAAGTTGTGGGTAACGAGGCTTTTGCCGTCATCCTGGCGGACGACTTGATCGATGGCGATCCTTTTGCCCTGCACCAAATGGTTGAACGTTTCGAGGAGACCGGTAATTCCATCCTCGGGGTGGAAACGGTCGATAAAAGCGAAACAGCCAGCTATGGCATCGTCGATGTGGCAGGTTCGGACCAGCCGCTTTCCAGAATCCATGCCATAGTCGAAAAGCCTGATCCCAAGGATGCACCGTCCAATCAGGCGGTAGTGGGACGTTACATTCTGACCCCGGAGATTTTTCGGTGCCTTGAAGAGGTCAAGCCGGGCAAGGGTGGCGAGATCCAGCTTACCGATGGCATCGCAGCGTTGATGCAGCAGGAACCGGTGCTGGCCTATCGCTATCACGGCATCCGTTACGACTGCGGCAGCAAGCTGGGGTATATGAAGGCAAACGTCGAATTTGCCTTGCGCCATCCTGAAATCGGGTCTGCGTTTGCCGATTATCTGGGTTCACGGGTATGAACGGTACGCCTGAAACCATACTGGCCCAAGCCACCGAGCTGTGTGCGGCAGACGAAGTGGCTGCAGCCCTGCAGCGCATGGCGGACGAGATTACGGCAAAGCTCGGCGCGGAAAACCCGCTGGTATTGTGCGTGATGAAAGGCGCGGTGGTGTTTGCCGGGCAACTGCTGCCGCTGCTGAAATTCCGCATCGGTTTCGATTACCTCCACGTCACGCGCTATCGGGATCAAACGCACGGCGGCGAACTCGACTGGAAGTTTTTTCCGCAAGGGATTGCCGGTCGGCAGGTACTGGTGCTGGACGATATCCTGGATGAAGGCCACACGCTGGCAGCGATTCGCGATCGCTGTCTGGACGAAGGTGCAGCCGGTTTCTACAGCGCTGTGCTGCTGGAAAAAATTCTGCCGCAGGCCAAGCCCATCGCCGCCGATTTCGTCGGTATTCGTGTCCCGGACCGCTATGTGTTCGGTTGCGGCATGGATGTCAACGGCTTCTGGCGCAACCTGCCCGCCATTTACGCCTTGCGCTGATTACTCGGGAAACACGCCGGTCGAGAGATAGCGATCGCCACGGTCGCAGACGATGGAGACGATGACCGCGTTTTCCACTTCCTTCGATAACTGGAGTGCCGCAAACAAGGCACCGCCGGAGGAAATGCCGGCAAAAATACCTTCTTCGCTGGCTAGTCGCCGCGTGGTTTCTTCGGCATCGGCCTGAGCTACGTGGATCAGGCGGTCGATGCGGGAAAAATCGCATATTTTCGGCAGGTATTCCATCGGCCATTTGCGTATCCCCGGAATTTGCGAACCTTCCTGAGGCTGCACGCCGACGATCTGGATGGCGGGGTTCATTTCCTTGAGATAGCGCGAGGTGCCCATGATGGTGCCGGTGGTGCCCATGCTGGAGACGAAGTGGGTGATGGTGCCGCCGGTGTCGCGCCAGATTTCCGGACCGGTGCCTTCGTAGTGTGCCTGCGGGTTGTCCGGGTTGGCAAACTGGTCGAGGATGCGGCCGCGGCCTTCGGCCTGCAGTTTTTCTGCGGTATCGCGCGCGGCTTCCATGCTGCCTGCCTTGGGGGTAAGCACCAGTTCGGCACCGAAGGCCTTCATGGCCTGGCGGCGTTCCACGCTCTGGTTTTCCGGCATCACCAGTATCATCTTATAGCCCTTGATCGCGGCTGCCATCGCCAGCGCGATGCCGGTATTGCCGGATGTCGCCTCGATCAGGGTGTCGCCGGGTTTGATCTCGCCCCTGGCTTCGGCACGCTGGATCATCGAAAGCGCCGGCCTGTCCTTGACCGAGCCGGCGGGGTTGTTGCCTTCCAGCTTGAGCAGAATGGTGTTGGACGTCTGCCCCGGCAGGCGTTGCAGCTTGACCAGCGGGGTGTTGCCGACGAAATCCTCCAGCGTCTTGAACATGCTTATTTGCCCCTGAATGCCAGAAACGCGGCATAGAGACCCAGGCCGGTAAAAGCGACCAGCGATAACTGCGGGATGGTCAGGCCGAACAGCGTCCAGTCGATGGCGGAACACTCGCCGGTACCCTTGAATACCAGCTCTATTGCCTTGCGGAAGGGGAAGCGCTCGAAAATGTAATCGAAGCCAGCGCCGCATTCGGCCATGACTTCATCGGCATGGCTCTGGATCCAGATATGGCGCAGCGCGATCCCGGCACCGGCAGCGGCAACGACGAATTGCAAGGCGCCATGCAGTTTGCGCCAGACGCCGGAAGGGTTGTGTATCGCGGCGGCAAGAAAAGTCAGCCCCAGGGCCATGAAGGCAATACGCTGCGAGATGCACAGCGGGCAGGGCTCCAGGTTGTGCTTGACCTGAATGTAAAGTCCGAAAGCCACCAGGCCGAAAGGCGCGATAAATCCCCACAGGTAGCCTGTGCGGCCGGAAAACAGTTTGTCCAACATGCGAAAAACCCTGGATGAAAGCCGTTAGTATAATGGACTGTACTCATTTATTTGTTGCCGACGGCACAGGATGTGAAAACTCAATCCGATTCTTGCCGGCTCGACCATCGCCGCCATTTCTTTATCCGGGATGTTCGGCGATACTTGCGACGATTAAAGCATCGCCACTAAAATGGTCTTACGGAAAATCGGGGAGACGGCATGGACGCGCTTTTACACTGGTTGACAGGCAGCATCCGCAACAAGTTGCTGATGATTACAGGTACCGGCACGACACTGTTGTTGCTGGCCTCGTTGTGGGGGCTATGGGATGCCTGGCAGGAAAGCCTGTTGTTGCCGCCTGAACAGACGGTGATTTTCCAGCGGCATATCTACATCACGATAGGCATGATGGCGGCGGCCGTCGCTATCGCATTCATTTCCTTTCTGGTGCTGGTGCAGAAAAACATTACTGCCCCTGCCCATCAACTGGCACATGACCTCGACCGGCTGGCTCAAGGGGACTTTACCCGGGCGGTGACGATTACCACGCATGACGAATTCGGCGATGTGGCTGCCAGCGCAGAGAAAATCCGTCAGGACCTTGGCGCTACCATCCGCCAGGTCAAGGATTCCACGACCAGGGTCGCCGATGCTGCCAGCGCATTGGTGCAGGCAGCCGGCCAGGTACTGTCGGGTTCCGAGACCCAGAGTCAATCTGCAGCGGCGACGGCGATGACGGTGGAGGAAGTGACTGCCAGCGTCGGCTCCGTGGCGGAGCATGCCGAAAATGTGCGCGCGTTGTCGCAAGACAGTTTGGAGAATACCGAAACCGGCGCCCAGCGTCTGTCCGAACTGGCCCGGCAGATGGATGCCGCAGTCGCTGCAATGGAGGCCGTTGCGCAAGCGGTCAGTGCTTTCGTGGCCAATACCACGACCATTACGACCATGACGCAACAGGTCAAGGATATTGCCGACCAGACCAACCTGCTGGCGCTCAATGCCGCTATCGAGGCGGCCCGTGCCGGCGAGCAGGGGCGCGGTTTTGCCGTGGTGGCGGACGAGGTGCGCAAGCTCGCGGAAAAATCCGGACAGGCTGCCAGCGAGATCGATGCCGTCACCCGCGCGCTCGGCCAGCAATCCGAACTGGTGAACGAAACCATAGCGCAGGGGCGCAGGCTGTTGCTGTCCAGTCAGGACAATACCCGCAACGCAACGCAGGCGATGGATCATATTCACGAAACCATGGAGCGCTCCAACCATGGCGTGGATGCCATCACCCTGTCCGTGCGCGAGCAAACCACGGCCAGCAATGATATCGCCCGGCATGTGGCACAAATTGCAGCCATGGCGGAAGAAAACACTGCGGCAGTACAACAGACGGCACAAGCCGCACAGCATCTGGAAGAGCTCGCCGACGGGCTGGAAGCAGCGGTGCAGCGGTTCAGGATTTAGAAGATGAACATAAAACGGTTATTGAACCACGGGGAACACGGGGAACCCCCAATCTTTTACGTTATTTTCATTGGGGTTCCCCGTGCGCCCCGTGGTTAACTGCTTTTTATAAGGGTGAGTTGAGCCTGAACATGCCCTAATCCAGCTCTACCAGCTTGCCGTACGCCAGAAAAAAGACGGCTTTGCGCACAGGCAGTCCTTCTTCGCCAAACAGGCCGGCATAGCGTTCCAGTTGCGGGCGGTACTGCCGGGCCTCCCGTTCCAGTGCATCGGCTCCGGCATCGTCAGCCAGCCAGGTGGATTTGTAATCGATGATCCAGCGTTCGCCGTTCTCGATGAAAGTGCGGTCGATGATATGCGTGCCGATACGCTGTTTTTCTGATGTTGCCAGGGCCAGTTCGGACCTGCCCTGCGGGCGCGGGGCGAGTATCCAGCGGCCGCTTTCGCAGGCCAGCGTGGTATTGAGCAGGGCAATGACCCGGTCTGCACCGCGCTGCGTATCGGCGCCGGCATGGCCGCATTGCTGCAGCCATCTCGCCATGGCGGGGCGCAGGGTTTCGATGCGGCCGGCATCCCAGTCAGGCAATCCGGCTTGCGAGATCAACTCGACATAGCGGTGGGCCAGCGTCCCGATGTCGGCTTCCAGCTGGTGATGGGTCGTGCCTTTTTCTTCTGGCGCCAGACTTGCCGCGTGGACTGGAGATGGGGCCGGTGCGTCGAATGCTGCGGGGCTATCCAGATGTGCACGCCGGATCAGGTCGGGGATGAAAGTCGCATTGTCGGCTACCTGTTCGACCGGGCTGACTGGTGCATCAGTAAAACTTGCGGCGATGGTCGGCCACAACAGCCCCAGTGGCGTGTTCGCAGCAACCCTCACCTCCCCGGACTTGTTGTCGCTACGCGCCACACCCACCAGATGCAGGCTGCGGATGGCCCGCGTGGCGGCGACGTAAAGTACCCGCGCATCCTCGTTCTCGGCGCGTTCTTTCTCCATCAGGCGCAGGTAATCATAAGCGGCAGGGGTGTCTTTCCTGCGCTCCTTGGGGATCATGGGCGCGGCTGCCAGTTCTGTCCTGCCGTGTTCGAGCGGCACTTCTTCCCACAACACCAGCGGATTGTCGTCGCCGCGGCTGTTGCGATGCAGGCCGGGTAGCACCACCGTATCGAACTCCAGCCCCTTGGATTTGTGGATGGTCATGAACTGCAGGCGGCCATCGGCCGAGCTGTCAGCCGCCGCATAGAGTTTTTCGGCTTCCTGCGAGAGTTTTGCCAGTTCGCCCCTGGTCTCCAGCCGCTCGATGAGGTCTAGCAGCGCCTGCACGTCGTCGACGTCGCTTGCTTCCCACAAACATTGCGGCCCCCCCAGCATCAGCCATACACCCTCGATCCAGCGCCGCAGCGACTGGCGGCCGCGTCTTGCCAGCGCTGCAGAGAAAATGCCGCGCACGTGTAGCAGGCGTTGCCGGCCGTCTGCCGACATGCGCTGGAGGCGTGCTTCGTCGCTCATCAGCATCCATATAGTGGCACGGTGGTCGTCGGCAGCCAGCACGTGCAGATCGGCGAGGGTCAGGCCGCACCAGGGCGCACGCAGGATAGCCAGCCAGTGCACGCGGTCGGCGCGGTGGAGCAGGGCGTGGGTGAGCGCGAGCAGATCCTGGATGACCTGGCGGCCCGCCAGCGCCTCGATTTCCACCGCCTGGAAGCGGATGTCCTTGTGGTGCTTGCGGATGTCCGCCACCAGTGCCGTCAGATGGCTGCGCGCCCTCACCAGCACGGCAATGGCGCGGGTGGGGTCGGCTGCCTGCAGTGCGGCGATCAGGCGGCTGACTGCGGTAGCTTCCAGTGCTGCCATGGCTTCGCTTGAGGTTCCGGCCTCGGCTACCAGCGGATGGACGAATACTCCCTCATCAGGTAACGGTGCACGGGTGGCGGCAAAGGGCCGATAGCGGATACCGCCGCTGGTGGCATTGTCCTGTGTCGGGAAGACGCGGGCGAATGCAGCATTGACCCAGTCCACCACGGCCGGACAGGAGCGGTTGTTGCGCGTGAGGTGCAGGCGTTCGAGCGTCAGGTGGCCGATACCGGATTCGGCCACCTTGAGAAACAGGCCGACTTCGGCCTTGCGGAAACGATAAATGGACTGCATGGGGTCGCCCACGCAGAACAGGGTGCGGCCGTCGTCCGCCTGCCAGCCGGTGGTGAGTTTTTCCAGCAGCCGCACCTGTGCCGGGCTGGTGTCCTGGAACTCGTCCACCAGCAGGTGCTGGATGCGGTAATCCAGCCGCAGTGCCAGGTCCGTGGGTCGGTGTCCTCGCCCAGCGCGATCAGTGCGCGGCTGGAAATTTCGACGAAATCGACCTCGCCCGCTTCCTGGAACACCGTGGTCAGATGCGCTGCCGCGAGTTGCAGCAAGGCCGCCAGGCTGCCGATGATGCGCCACTCTTCGTCGCCGTGGCTGGGCTGGGGCAGCATGCGGATGCGCGCCAGCGGCTGCGGGTCGGGCAGGGCGGCGACAATCTCGGCCAGGGCTTCCTTGTGCGGCTTGCTCTCGTTGCCGGGCGGGAAACCCTGTTTCACGGTGACGGATTTGCGCCATTCGTCTTTTTGTGTCAGCAGCAATTCGCACAGGCTTTGCCACAGCGGCAAGGCCTCAGGCGTAGCGGGAATGGGCGTCTCCCAGTCCAGCAAGAGTGCGATGGGGTCGTCGCAAGGCAGGTTGGCGGCCGCGTAGCGTGCCAGCGGCATGAGGCGTCGTTGCTGCGAAGGATCGATCAAGGCCGCCGCACGCAGGATGTCCTGCCGGATCAGGTGACGCAGCGCGTTTTCGGCCTCCTGCTGTACCGGCTGGCGCGCGGCATGCGGCAGCCACTGGTCGCGCTTTGCCAGCATGTCCGCGAGCAGCCCGGCGAGCTTGCCGCTATCGTTGTCGAGGTAGCGCAGCGCGTCGGCGATGGGTTCGCTGCGGGCTTCATCTTCCAGCATGGACAGGGTGCGCCGAGCGGCTTCCTGATAATGCACGGAGGCATCGTCGCTCACTGCCGGTTGTCCGCCCAGACGGCTCAGCAAGGGCATTTGCCGGGCCAGCAGGCTGCACAGCGAATCGATGGTGTTGATGCGCAAGCGTGCCGGCTGCGCCAGCAAATCCCAGTGTCTTGCGTTGGACCTTGCCAGCGCCGCCAGCGCCAGCTCACGGGTAACCTGCTTGTGTGGCTGGCTGACCGGCTGCTGTTCTGCGGCATCCTGCAGGCTTTGCAGCACGCGCCCGCGCATTTCGGCGGCAGCCTTGTTGGTAAAGGTGATGGCGACGATCTCCTCCGGTTCGTTCACGCCGGACAGCAGCTTGAGATAACGCTGTGTGAGCAGCTCGGTCTTGCCGGCGCCTGCCGGCGCCTCGACGATGAACGAGGCGGGCGCGATGGCGCGGCGGCGGTTGTCGGCGTCGAGCTGCAGGAGGTCGGGTTGATCCATGCTTTTATCGTACCATGTCGCGTCCCATGCTCAATCTGCTAAACTTCGCGTCATGATTACGCTCAAAACTGAAAACAACCTCGTCTCTGCCGCCGTGCTGGGCGAGTTCACCCTGGCCGATTTTCGTGAATTCGAGGAGCAGTTGCGCTATGTCCTGCAGTTCGAGGGGCAGGCCCGTTTGCTGCTCGATTTGCGCGACATGATTTCGATGACGCTGGATGTGGCGCTGGAGGAGTTGCGGTTTACCCGCGAGCATCCCCGGGCCTTCGAACACATTGCCGTGGTTTCGGAAAATACCTGGACTCAGTGGCGCGCGCTGCTGTCCAACCTGTTCGTGGATGCAGAAATTCAGGCTTTTGCGGATGGTGAACAGGCGCTGCACTGGCTTGATAGCTAGAACTGGCTTTGATTCCCGGCATCGGGATGGCGGTATCTTGTATTAACGTTTGCTGATATACTGGGGCCAGCAATCCATTTTGAAAGGGATATCGCATGGCCACGCCGCCCGTTGACGAAGTAGCAGAAGCGCCGCTTTACCAGAAGCGCATTCCGATTTACACCCGCACGGTCAAGGGCAAGTTCCGCAACTTCAAGACCGGCGTGCTGCTGCTCGCCTATTCGGTGTATTTCCTGTTGCCATGGCTGCCCTGGGCGCGCCCCAGCGGAGCCCAGCAGGCGGTGATGTTCGATATGGTCACGCGCCGCTTCTTCATCTTCGACCTGGTCATTTTCCCGCAGGATATTTTCCTGCTGTCCCTGCTGCTTTTCGTTTCGGCGACGCTGCTGTTCTTCGCAACCGGGCTGATCGGGCGGGCGTGGTGCGGGTATTTCTGTTTCCAGACCTTGTGGGCCGATGCGTTCATGCTGATCGAGCACATCATCCAGGGCGAGCGCCCGGCCAGAATCCGGCTGGCGAAGCAGTCGTGGAACATGGAAAAAATCCTCAAGATCGGCGGCGCGCGTGCGCTGATGCTGCTGATCTCGTTCTGGACCGGTTTCACTTTTGTCGCCTACTTCAACCACACGCCGGATTTTCTGTTCCGTTTCTTTGCCGGGGATTCGGTCTCTACCGCCTATTTCTCGGTATTGGCCTTGACCATTTCCACCTTTCTCGCCGGCGCGCTCGCACGCGAGCAGGTCTGCATCTACATGTGTCCGTATTCCCGCTTTCAGAGCGTGATGTACGAACCGGACACGCTGGTCCCGGCCTACAATGAAAAGCGTGGCGAAGGCAGTGCCGGCCGCATCGTTGCCAAGGCCGGCGTGCATACGCTGCAAGAGCGTCATGCAAAGGGCCACGGGGACTGTATCGACTGCGGTTTCTGCGTGCAGGTCTGCCCGACCGGGGTGGATATACGCAAGGGGCTGCAGTATCAGTGCATTTCGTGCGGTTTGTGCATCGATGCCTGCAATACCATCATGGACTCGCTGGGCTGGGAGCGCGGCCTGATCCGCTACGATTCGGAAAAAAACCTGCAGCTAGACCCGCCCGGCAAACCGCATCTGGACTTCATGCGGCTCAAGGTGCTGGGTTATGCCGGCGCGCTGATGCTGATGATAGGCGTGCTGGTGTACAACTTCGCCACACGCACTGATTTCGAGGTGCGCATCTTCCAGATCCGCCAGCCCCTGTTCGTCAAGCTGTCGGACGACACCGTGCGCAACCGCTATGAAATCCACCTCGTCAACAAGTCGCAACTGGACGAGGACTACCTGATCCAGGCCGAGGGGATTCCGGCATCCGCGGTCAAGTTCGATTCCGTTTCCAACCCGGTGCACATTGTCGCCGGCAAGGACCTGCGTTTCCCGGTGAAGGTGGATATGGATGAAGATGACGCCGAGAAGATTGAGAAATTCAAGTTTGTCGTGATTCCGCAGTCACAGCCGGATAAGCGCGAAACCCGCAAGATGAGCTTCGACTCGGACGAGAAGAAGCACTAGAAGCAATAGACGCAAGTAAAACAGCGCGTGCCGGGTAACCGACACGCGCTGTTTTTTTGTATAACGATGATGCAGATTTTCCTGAATTGGCTAACATTGGCAGATCAGATGATCCATATGCAGATAGTTGAGTTAATACAATGACAATGACCGATAGCCTGATTCAGGAGCCAAGGCCGCGCCTTTCGCCGGTGAGAAGTGCCGTGTTGAGCGTCTTGCTGGGGGCGGACGGTGCGTTGTCGCATAGCGACGTGCTGGAAAAATTGCAGTCTGTTGATACCTTCGACCGCGTCACGGTGTATCGCGCGCTGGACTGGCTGGCACAGCAAGGCCTGGTTCATAAGGTTGCGGGCGCGGGGCGGGCATGGCGGTTTCAGGCCACGCGCAGTGAAACCATGCACCGGCATGCACACTTTCATTGCAAGCAATGCGGCAAGACTTTTTGCCTGCCGGAGGTGGAGCCGATTCTGCCCAGGGAAATCCCGGCAAACTTTCTGGTGGAAGCCGTCGAGTTGAATATCAAGGGCGTTTGCGGCGCGTGTCGCGAGGTAAGCTGAAAACGCAACATTGTTGCAAAATTAGGGGTACGAGCATAGAATGCAACATTGTTGCAATTCTGTTAGCCCCTCATGACACTGGATCAACGTATTCCCGTCACACTGCTGACGGGCTTTCTCGGCAGCGGCAAAACCACACTGCTTAACCGCCTGCTACGCCATAGTGCGATGCAGGATACCGCCGTCGTCATCAACGAAATCGGCGAAGCCGGGCTGGATCACATCCTCGCCCGTACGGTCGAAGACACCTATATCGCCGACAACACCGTGCTGCTTGCTTCCGGCTGCCTCTGCTGTTCGCTGCGCAGCGAGTTGGCCGATACCCTGCGCGACTTGTTTTTCAAGCGCATGGTGGGCGCGATCCCGGAATTCAAGCGGCTGGTCATCGAGACCACGGGCTTGGCCGATCCCGGCCCGATCCTGGCCAATCTGCTGAATGAGGCGGTGATTGCCGAACAGTACCGGCTGGATGCGGTCGTGGTGACGGTGGATGCCACCTATGGTGAAGAGCATATGCAGCAGCATGCCGAAGCGCGCAAACAAGCGGCGGTTGCCGACGTGCTGCTTATCACCAAATCCGACCTGGCCGGTCAGCGGCAAATTGCGGCGCTGACGGCCGAGCTACAACAACTCAACCCCGGCGCCACGCAATATCAGGTGACGATGGGCGAGATCGACCCGGCTTGCATCGTCGATATCGGCTTGTTTGACCGCGATGGCAAGCAGGCCATGCCGCAGCGCTGGCTGCGTGCGCCGGAGCGTTCCCGTGCGCGGCGCGGCATGTTGCCGCAGAAAGTACATGACGACGAAATCGGCAGTTTCACCGTGACGTTGCCCAAGCCGCTCACATGGACGCAGCTGGAACCCGCGTTGCAATGGATTTGCGCCACCTTCGGCGAACAGTTGCTGCGCATGAAAGGCATCGTGCATGCCGAAGACAGCCCCGCGCCGTTGGCGATTCACGCTGTGCATCACACTTTGTATCCGCCCACGCTGCTCGCCGGCTGGGACGAGGACGAGCCGATCACGCGTGTGGTGCTGATCGGCAAGGGGCTGGATGAAATGCGCGCCCGCGATGCCTTGATGCAAATCTAGCCTCAATCAATCAGGAGACTCTCCCATGCAAAAACTCCCCGTCACCGTGCTCTCGGGCTTTCTCGGCGCCGGCAAGACTACCTTGCTCAACCACATTCTCAATAACCGCGAAGGCAAGCGTGTGGCCGTGATCGTCAACGACATGTCCGAAGTCAATATCGACGCGCAACTGGTGCGCGAAGGCGGTGCGGCCCTATCGCGGCAGGAAGAAAAGCTGGTGGAAATGTCCAACGGCTGTATCTGCTGCACCTTGCGCGAAGACCTGCTGGTGGAAATCACGCGGCTGGCGGGTGAGTGCCGTTTCGACTATCTGCTGATCGAATCCACCGGTATCGCGGAACCGCTGCCGGTGGCGGAAACTTTCACGTTTACCGACGAGGAGGGGCGCAGCCTGTCCAACGTGGCGCAATTGGACACCATGGTCACCGTGGTCGATGCCTACAATTTCCTGCGCGATTATCAATCGGCGGACTCCATCGCCGAGCGCGGCGAAAGCCTGGGCGCGGAAGACGACCGCGTTGTGGTCGATTTGCTGGTGGATCAGGTGGAATTCTGCGACGTGATCGTCATCAACAAGGCGGACATGGTGAGTGGCGATGATCTTGAGCGTTTGCAACACATCCTGCAAACGCTGAATCCGCGTGCGCGACAAGTCATCGCCGAGTTCGGCCAAGTGCCGCTGGAGCGCATTATGAATACCGGCCTGTTCGATTTTGAGCAAGCCGCGCAAGCACCGGGCTGGCTCAAGGAGTTGCGCGGCGAACACGTGCCGGAAAGCGAGCAATACGGCATCTCCAGTTTCGTCTATCGCGCTCGCCGCCCGTTCCACCCGCAACGTTTCTGGAACCTGGTACACACCGAATGGCCCGGCGTGCTGCGCTCCAAGGGCTATTTCTGGCTGGCATCGCGTTATGATTTTGCCGGCAACTGGGCACAGGCAGGTGGCGCCTGCCGTCACGGAGCAGCTGGATTCTGGTGGTCGGCAGTCGATCCCTCGCAATGGCCGGATGCCCCTGAATATCTGCTCAGCATCCGCAGCAATCTTGATCCGCAATTCGGCGACCGCCGTCAGGAGCTGGTGCTGATCGGCATCGGCATGGATGAAGCGCACATGCGCGCGCGTCTCAACGCTTGCCTGCTCGACGATGTTGAAATGCAGCTCGGCCCGGCCGGCTGGCAAAAATTTCCCGACCCGTTCCCGGTATGGGGTGCCAATCTTGAAGAAACTGCGGATGCCGCATGATGCAGGTTGTTGAGCATCCCATCGATTCCGGCAATCAACACCGTAAAATACTCGAACTGCTGGAGATATTCGAGCCGGCGTGCCAGCTCGCCGCCATGCCGCGTAAGGTCGATCCCGCCATCACGGCTTATCTGGACGCCGTTGCCGACAGGCTGGGGCATGGTTTTCGGCAGACCTTGCACCCATGGCAGGCTTTGCCGCGTCATTTACTCCCGGAACGCCAGGGGCGTGAAGCGCTGGCGCAGGATATTGAGTTTCTCGTCGAGGCCTATGGCGATCTGCTGGGATGCTCGTCTGTCGGTGTAAGGCTGGAAGTGGTGCATGGTGCCATGTGCCCGCGTTTTCATGTAGACCATACCGGTATTCGTCTGGTCTGTACCTATCGCGGTCCGGCGACGGAATGGATAGAGGAAGACTGTGCTGACCGCTCCAGGCTAGGCCCGGTGTCCGCCGGGATTCCAGATCACCTGTCCGGCGTTATCCGCGATGCCTCCGGTATCCACCAGGTGCCGCCATTTGCCGTCACCTTGCTCAAGGGGTCGCTTTGGCAAGGCAACAGCGAGCGGGGCATTATTCACCGTTCGCCCGATGTCGCGCGGAAAGATGCCCCGCGAGTCGTGCTGGTACTGGATGGCCTGTGGTAAAAGTGGCAATATTTCACCCGACCATAGGTCATTTTCTGCGTTTGTAGTACCCTGCCTACCCACCCTTGCTGGAGAGACATCGTCATGGTCAAACATCGCCTTTTCCTGCTCGCACTGCTAGGCCTTACATTCGCCACCCATGCTGCGGAACCTAGCCCGCACGCCCATGTGCACGGCATCGCCAAACTAGATGTCGCAGTGGACGGCAGCACGCTGACTCTGGCGCTGGAAAGTCCGCTCGATAGCCTGCTGGGCTTTGAACACCCGGCGCGTAACGATCAGGAAAAGACCGCCGTAAAAACCATGTCGGACCAACTGCACAAACCTCAAGCATTATTTGCCCTGCCGACCGCTGCGCAATGCCGTAGTGTTTCCGTGACGTTGGATTCTCCTGTGCTGGAAGCCAAACCAAAACATGGCGGCGATGGCCATGCCGACCTGGATGGCGAATTCGTTTTCCAGTGCGCACAGCCGCAGCAGCTCAAGGGCATGACGGTGCAGTTGTTCAAGGCGTTTACCCATCTGCGCGAGCTTGACGTGCAAATCGCCTCGCCGCGCGGGCAAAGCGCAGCCAAACTCACGGCGCAACAAAACCAGCTCCGCTGGTAATCGCCATGCAAACGCCTATTATCAGTTTGCGCGAACTGGTTTTTCGCTGGCCCGCCGCAACGCAGGCTTGTCTGGAGATCGAACAGTTGGATATTTTGCCGGGTGAGCAGGTGTTTCTGCATGGCCCGAGCGGCTGCGGCAAGAGTACCTTGCTCGGCGTACTGGGCGGCGTGCATCCGCCGCAGCAGGGCAATGTCACCGTGCTCGGGAAAGCGCTGTACCGCCTGGGCGGCGCTGCCCGCGACCGTTTCCGCGCCGATCATGTCGGTTTTCTGTTCCAGCAATTCAATCTGCTCCCTTATCTGAGCATGCTGGATAACGTGCTGCTGCCCTGTCGCTTTTCGCGGCGTCGGCGCGAAAAGCTGAAAGGTGGCCCGGCGCAGGAGGCGCAGCGCTTGTTGGCGCATCTTGATCTTGCTCCTGAACTCTGGGATCGCCCCGTCACCCAATTGAGCGTCGGCCAGCAGCAGCGGGTGGCGGCAGCGCGTGCCCTGATCGGTCGACCGGAAATCATGATTGCCGACGAGCCGACCTCGTCGCTGGACGCAGATCGGCAGAATGCCTTTTTGGCCTTGCTGATGCGGGAATGTGCCGATGCAGGCACTACCCTGATTTTTGTCAGTCACGATCAACGTCTGGCTGCCGCATTCAGCCGTGAGATATCGCTGCCGCACATCAACCGTGCCGCGCAGACAGAAGGGCTTGCCGCATGAAATACCTGTTGGTCATGGCCGCACGCAGCGCATGGAACCGTAAGCTGACCTTGTCGTTGATCGTGGTGGCGGTGGCTTTGAGCGTAACCCTGCTGCTGGGCGTAGAGCGCTTGCGCGAACAGGCGCATCGCGGATTCAGCCATTCCGTTTCCGGGACGGACCTGATCGTCGGTGCCCGTTCCAGCCCGGTGCAATTGATGCTGTACGCCGTATTCAGGATGGGCGAGGCGACCAACAACATGCGCTGGGAAAGCTATCGCAAGATCGCCACGCACCCGCTGGTGGCCTGGAGCATCCCTGTTTCACTGGGGGATTCGCACCATGGCTTCCCCGTCCTGGGCACCACGCCTGATTACTTTGCGCATTATCGCTATGGCGACGATCAGCCGCTTGCCCTGGCGATGGGGCGACCGTTCTCGGGGACATTCGACGCGGTGCTGGGGTCGGAGGTGGCGCAACAGCTTGGGTATCAAACCGGCAGTCATATCGTGCTCAGTCACGGCATGGGCGTGCGCGGTTTGCCGGAGCATGGCGACAAACCGTTTACCGTGGTCGGCATACTCAAGCCCACCGGCACGCCCGTGGATAGGACCGTGCATGTCAGCCTGGAGGCGATCACTGCGATACATCTCGATTGGGTGGGCGGCGCGCCGCTGCCGGGTTTTCATATTCCGCAACAGTTCGTACGCAAGTTCGACCTTGCCCCCAAGGAGATCACGGCCGCACTGATCGGACTCAAAAGCCGTGCGGCGGTCTTCCGCGTCCAGCGCATGGTCAATGACGACACCGATGAAGCCCTGCAGGCCGTAATGCCGGGCGTGGCGCTGGAGCAGTTATGGCAAGTGGTCGGCATCGCCGAAAAGAGCCTGCTGGCCGTTTCGGCCATGGTGGTGGCGGTAGGCTTGAGCGGGCTGGTGGCCGTGGTGTTGGCCGGTCTGAACGAGCGTCGCCGCGAACTTGCCGTCCTGCGCTCGGTCGGCGCACAGCCACGTGAAATTTTTCTGCTGCTGACCTGCGAAGGCGTCTTCGTCACCCTGGCCGGCATCGTAGTCGGAGTATGCCTGCTGGCCGGGCTGACCATGGGGTTCGCGCCATGGTTGGAGGCGCAATTCGGCATTGCGGTCGCGTTTACGCTGGTCAGCCCGGAAGAGATGCGACTGCTGGGACTGGTGCTTGCGGTCGGCCTGCTGGCCAGCGTGGCGCCGGGATATCAGGCTTATCGGCTGTCGCTGGCCGATGGATTGACGCCACGTTTGTAATGCATGTCGGGATGTGTGCCATGATGCGCCGTGTCGTTGCCGTGGGAGTGCTGGCTGTTGCGTTGCTTGTCGGCTGCGGCTCGCAGGAACATGCCCCGGCGGTCACGGACGCAACGGTCAGTCATCTCGACTGGAGCATGCTGACGCCCAAGGATTGGGACGCCATGAAGCTGTTTCAGGGCACCGATTTGAGCGAGATGTCGGATGGCGATCCGCGTGCGGATGGGCTGCTCAAACTTGCCCGCAATGTATGGAACAATGCGCCTGTGGTAGAGGCGTTGGATGGAAAACACGGCAGCATGACCGGTTATGTCGTACCGCTGGGTGGCGACATCGAGCATATCCGCGAGTTCCTGCTGGTGCCTTATTTCGGCGCCTGCATACACACGCCGCCACCGCCCAGCAATCAGATTGTCCATGTGCATGTCGCCGGGCCGGGAATCCCCATGGGCGGCTGGGACGGCATGGTGGAAGTATCCGGCGAGTTGACGATTGCGCGTAGCACGACGGCCATGGGTACCGCCGGCTACAGTATGTCGGCGGAAGTTGTCCGTCCATTCAAAGACACCTTGCAATAGACGAAAGCGCGAAAATGCAAACCTTCACCAAAACCGTCAGCATCATCGGGATGGCGCTATGGCTCGCCATTTCTCCTGTCCGGGCAGCCGATTATCAGGTGGGCGAGCGCTTGCCGAAAGAAGTCGCCGTCCAGCCGGGTGCGCCATATCGGCCACTCAACTGGGATGAGCTGATTCCCGCGGACTGGGACCCAACCAAGCCGCTCAAGGGGCTCAATATGGATAAGCTCCAGGACTCCGATCCTCGCGCCATCGAAGCCTTGGAGAAGGTGCGCGCAGCCTGGAACGATGCCCCCATCATCGGGTCACTCAACAACCAGCGCGTGGAAATCCCCGGATTCGTGGTGCCGCTGGATGTCGATTCGGAGCGCGTGAAGGAATTTTTGCTGGTGCCGTATTTCGGCGCCTGTATCCATGTGCCGCCGCCGCCCAGTAATCAGGTCATCCATGTCATCCCGCCCAAGGGCATGAGCAAGGAACAGCAAAAGATACTCAAGAAAGCCGTCCTTACGTATGGCGCAGTTTCAGTCAGCGGCACACTGGAGACCGTCTCCAGCAATACCGCCATGGGCTTCTCCGGGTATCGCCTCAAGGCCGATAAAATTGCAGCTTATCAAGCGCCGGATAAAAACCGGGAGTAAGAAGGGGCTGTTGCGGTCAGGGGTCGATCAGCCCGCAGCGCATGGCCATCAGCGCCAGATCGGCCGAGGTGGAGGCGCCAAGTTTCTGCTTGATGTTGTAGAGATGGGTGCCTACGGTGCGCGGGCTCAGGTTGAGGGTTTCGGCGATCTCGTTGGTGGTATTGCCCTTGGCGAGCGCGATGAAAACCTCGAACTCGCGTGCCGACAGCACATCGACCGGGTTTTTTTCGCCCGAGAGCTGTTGAATCGCCATCTGCTGGGCGATGCCGGCTTCCAGGTACATTTTTTTTCCCGCAACCGTGCGTATGGCCTTGATCAATTCTTCGGCGGCGCTGCGCTTGGTCAGGTAGCCCAATGCGCCCGCGCTCAACACGCGCTTGGGGTGCACCGAATCCTCGTGTGCCGACAGCACCAGGATTTTGGCCTGGGAATCGCGTGCCATGATGCGTTCGATCGCCTCCATGCCGCCGATGCCGGGCATGGTAATGTCCATCACGACCACGTCGGGTTGATGCTCGGTATAGCAGCGGATGGCATGCTCTCCGTTCTCGGCCTCGGCGACGACCTTGATATCGGAAGCGGATTCCAGCAGCAGCTTGAAACCCATGCGTACAACCGCATGGTCGTCCACCAGCATCACGTTGATTAAACTCATACAGGAATCTCCACTTTAATTCGTGTCCCGTTGCGGGGCGCCGAATCGATCTCGAATTGCCCATGCAGCGACTGTATCCGCTCGCGCATGCCGAGCAGGCCGAAATGTTTAGTCTGGTCGACATTGCACACGATCATGCCGACGCCGTTATCTTCAATCGTGAGTCGGACAGCGTGTTGCTCCAGCAGTTCCAGCCGGATGGTGATCGTGGTCGCTTGCGCGTGACGCAGCGCGTTGGTCACAGACTCCTGCACGATGCGATACAGGTTGATATTGAGCGCTTCGCCCAAGGCATCGAGCCGGCCGGATAATTCGAGCACGAACTGAATTTCCGGATGCTGTCCCTGCCATTCCGTCACGGCGTCGCGCAGGGTTTCCGCCAGTCCCAGGTTGTCCAGCACGCCGGGGCGCAGTTGGCGGATGATGTTGTGCATGCCGTCGTAGATATGGTTGGCCGCGGCGACAATGGTCTGGGCATGGCCTTCTATATCCGGCAGCGCTTCGCGCGTCTTGTTGCCGATGGCGACGGCGAAAGTCTTGATGGCGGTGACGTACTGCCCGAGTTCGTCGTGCAGTTCGCGCGCCAGTGAGCGCCGCTCTTCTTCGATGTGGCGCTGGATGAGCTGGGTCAGCTGGCGGTTTTCTTCCAGCCGGCGTTTGGCTTCTTCTGCCTGTTTGCGCTCGGTCATGTCGCGCATGGTGCAGATCTCACCGATCACGCGGTTGTCGTGCGGATCGACCAGCGGTGCGGCAGACAATGCGACATCCAGCAAGCGCCCGTCGCGCGTCAGCCGCTGGGTTTCCATGTTTTCGATCAGGCGGCGTTCGGCGATGGCGGCCAGGTTCTGTTTGTGTTCGTGCTCGCGGCCCTTGGGTGCCAGCAAGGCCGCCGAACAGCCGATGATCTCGCCGGCGGGATAGCCGAACAGGCGTTCCGCAGCGGGGTTCCACAACGAGATATTGCCATCCATGTCGTGAATCATGATGGCATCGCCGGTCTGCTTGACGATCAGCGCCAGCCGGCGGTTTTCTTCGGTGCTGCGTTCCAGCGATTCCGCCATGCGATTGAGGTTCTGCCCGATGCGCGCAAACTCCGGTACGGAGGCCTCCTGCAGGCGTACCGTCAGGTCGCCCTGTTCCATGCGGTGAATGGCGCCGAGGATGCTGCCGACCGGCCGCAGCGCGCGTCCCAGCATCCAGTAGACCATGCCGTTGATCAGCACGAAGAAGCCGATGCCTATCCACATCAGGGTCTGGAATCCGATCCAGGCTTCGCGGATCGCCCCGGTCGAATTCGATGCGACTTCCAGGATGGCGTAGCGCACGCGGCGCTGGACGACTTCGGGGGCGGGCTCTACCAGCCTGGTGAACCACTGCGGCGGGCTGATGTCGCTACGGTATCTGGATGGCGGCGATGAATACAGTACCCGGCCTTGCAGATCGTAGAGCGTGATCTGGTTGCTGCGGACATAGCCCAGGGAAATCAGGAAACTGCGCAGTACTTCATGCGTATAACCCATCTCCGGACTCATGTGCGAGCTGACGATCACCGTGTCGAGCAGTTGTACGGTGACACGCGTGGCCGCCTCTACCCCCTCGCGGATCGAGGTGCGGGTGGCATTGATCACCACCCAGCCTGCCAGCAGCATGCCGGCCAGCGACAGGGCAGTAATCAGCAGGTTGAGGCGGAAGCGCAGGCTCATGGAGAGGATTTTACCTGCTGGAGCCGGTTGGATTGGACTATCGGAGCAAAAATTTGCTTGAGCCAGTGCAGTTTTTTCAGATTCCCGGTCAAAAGTCGTTAGCTTGGCCGAAAAAATGAAGAAACATGGTCCGCCAGGGCTGATCCCTCCCGGTTCCCTTTAAGACCGGCAGGCTGCTAGAATGCGGCTATACCTATTTCAATTCAAGTTTCACGGGGGGAGTCATGTCAAGGAAGCATCCTGTTATCGCCGTCACCGGTTCGTCGGGAGCCGGCACTACTACGGTCAAACGCGCTTTTGAGAATATTTTCCGTCGGGAAAAAATCAATGCCGCGCTGCTCGAGGGCGATAGTTTTCATAGCCTTGACCGCGCGGCTTTCCGCGTTGCTGCCGACGAAGCCGCCAAGGCCGGCAATAACACCTTCAGCCATTTCGGCCCCGAAGCCAACCATTTCGATAAGCTGGAAGATACTTTCCGGGTCTACAGCGAAACCGGCATGTGCCAGCGCCGCTATTACATCCATAGCGACCAGGAAGCCGCCGAGCACAACCAGCACTTCGGCCGCACCGATCTCAAACCGGGAATTTTTACGCCGTGGGAACCGATTGAGGAAGATTCCGACCTGTTGTTCTATGAAGGTCTGCATGGTCTGGCGACGGACGGCAATATCGACATGGCCAGATTCGTCGATTTCGGCGTCGGCGTGGTGCCGGTGGTCAATCTGGAGTGGATCCAGAAGATCCATCGCGACAAGATCGAGCGCGGCTACTCAGCCGAGGCGACGGTCGATACCATCATGCGACGCATGCCGGATTACATCAAATACATCGTGCCCCAGTTCACGCGCACCGACATCAACTTCCAGCGCGTCGCCACGGTCGATACCTCCAATCCGTTCATCGCCCGGGATATCCCGACGCTGGACGAGAGCTTCGTCATAATCCGCTTCAGCGAGCCTAAAGGGGTGGATTTCCCTTACATGCTCAACCTGATTCCCAACTCGTTCATGTCGCGCGCCAACACGCTGGTCGTTCCCGGCGGCAAAATGAGTTTCGCCATGGAAATCATCCTCGGGCCTATCCTCACCGATCTCATCGAAAACAAGAAAAAATAAAGAGATGGGCGCAATTTACTTTACTCGGGTATTTGCGAGGATTTTATGAAGATAGTCGGCATTCTCCATGCAACGGTCATTTCGTCCGACCTCGACCGTTCGCGCGCCTTCTTTGAAGGCATTTTGCAACTCAAGCCCAGATCCGACCGTCCCAATATGAGCTTTGACGGTATCTGGTACGACGTCGGGCCCAGCCAGCAGATTCACCTGATGCGCCTGCCCAATCCGGATACCGGCATGCAGCGCCCTGAACACGGCGGGCGCGACCGGCACACCGCGCTGGCGGTCAAAGACGTCGAGGGCTTGCGGCTCAGTCTGGAAGCCGCGGGTATCGCCTATACCCGCAGCCAGTCCGGGCGGCCGGTGATTTTCTGCCGCGACCCGGATGAGAATGCGTTCGAGTTCATCGAACAGCAACCCTGACACGCCCTAACTCTCGAAAACCTTTTGCCACAGCGCCTGCACCGCCTGGCGCTGTGCCGGCTGCAGCTCATCGGTACGTGCCTTTTCCTTGCCCTGCAGGCGCAGCACATGCTGCTGGCTACGGTAGCTGCGATAGGCTTGCGCCGCATCGCGCGCGCTGTCGGCCGGAATCAAGCCGAGTTCTCCCGCCAGTCGTAGCAGCGCGATATTGCCGATATTGGCGGTCAGCCCTGAGTGCCGATGGGCATGCGCCAGCACCAGATATTGCACGATGAATTCCACATCGACGATGCCGCCGTTGTCGTGCTTGAGGTCGAATAGCGCACTATCGTTCTTATGGCCGTCATGCATTTTCTGGCGCATGGCGACGATTTCCTCGCGCAGCTTTTGCAGGTCGCGCGGTTGCCTCAGAATTTCCAGCCGGATGTGTTCGAACATAGCGCCGACGCCGGCATCGCCTGCGCAGAAACGGGCGCGCGTCAGTGCCTGATGTTCCCAGGTCCAGGCTTTGTTGTTCTGGTATTCGGCAAACGCTTCGACCGAGCTGACCAGCAAGCCGCTGGCGCCATCCGGTCGCAAGCGCAGGTCGGTTTCATACAGGAGGCCGGCGGGGGTCAGGCTGTTGAGCCAGCTGTTGATGCGCTGCCCCAGCCGGGCGTAGTTTTCCCCTGCTTGCGGTGCGGGGTCGTCATAGAGGAAGACGATGTCGAGATCCGAGGCATAGCCAAGCTCTTTGCCGCCCAGCTTGCCGTAGCCGATGATGGCAAAGGCCGGCACCTCGCGGTGGCGGTTGCGCACGCCCGGCCAGGTATGGCGGATGACGGCGGCCAGTATGATGTCCGCCAGCGCGCTCAGGTAGTCGGAAAGTGCTTCCAGCGGCAGTTCGCCGGTCAGATCCTGGGCGGCAAAGCGGAACGTCTGGGCGTGCTTGAAATGACGCAGGGTATCCAGTTTGCGTTCCACGTCCTCGCCGCAGTCGAGAAGCGCGTTTTCCAGTTCTGCCGCCAGTTTTGCAAAGTCGGGTTGGGCGTAGAGGTTGCGCGTATCCAGCAACTCGTCCAGCAGAATAGGCTGCTGCGTCAGGTAATTGGCCAGCCACGGGCTGGCGGCGCAAAGCGTGCAGACCAGTTGCAGTGCTTGCGGGTATTCGGCGAGCAAGGCGAGGTAATTGGCGCGTCGGCAGATGGCCTCGAACAGGGTCAGGCCGCGCGACAAGGCCTCGTCCGGGTTGGCCTGCTGGCCGGCAGCCTCGATCAGCGGCGGCATCAGCGCGTCGAAGCGCTCGCGGCTGGCCTGCGGCAGTTGCCGGTAACGCGCGCTTTCATGCAACTGGTGCAGGCGTTGCCGGGTTTCGGCAAGGCTGCGATAGCCTAAGGTTGCCAGCGCATCCTGCGCTGTTTCGTCAGGCATTTCTTCATGCCAGAGCCTGGCCAGAGGATGCGTTTGCGGAGGTTTTTCTTCTGCGAACACCAGGCCGAAATGACGCTCGACTTTTTCCCGGTGACAGTTGAGTATGGTTTCCAGTGCCGGCCAGTCGGTGCAGTCCATGCCGCTCGCCAGGCGTGCGCGGTTGGCGTCGTCTGCCGGCAGCATTTGCGTCTGGGCATCCTGCAGGTACTGGATACGGTGTTCCAGATTGCGCAGAAAGACATAGGCTTCGGATAATTCCGCCACGGTTTGTGCAGGCAGCAGGCCTTTTTTCTCCAGCAATGCCAGCACTGCCAGGGTGGGACGGATTTGCAGTTCGCGCTCCTGCCCGCCACGGATCAGCTGGAATACCTGGGCGATGAATTCGATTTCGCGGATGCCGCCGGGTCCGAGCTTGATGTTGTCGTGCATCTCGCGCCGGTTGACCTCGCGCTGGATTTGCACCTTGAGGTCGCGCATCGAGGCGAACGCGCCGTAATCGAGATATTTGCGGAACACGAAGGGGCGCAACAGATCCTGCAATGCCTGCTCCGGCCCCGCAATCACGCGGCCCTTGATCCATGCGTAGCGCTCCCATTCGCGGCCCTGCTGCTGGTAATACTCCTCCAACGCACCGAAGCTGCCGACCAGCGGGCCGGAGTCGCCATAGGGCCGTAGCCGCATATCGACGCGGAATACAAAACCATCGGCCGTGGTCTCGCCGATGGCGGCGATCAGCTTTTTGCCCAGCCGCGTGAAGTATTCGTGGTTTGAGATGGGTCTGGCGCCATCGGTGTTGCCGTCTTCGGGGTAGGCGAAAATCAGGTCGATGTCGGACGAAACGTTGAGTTCGCGTCCTCCCACTTTGCCCATGCCGATCACGATCATGGGCTGGACGCCGCCGCTGGCATCCAGCGGGGTGCCGTACAGTTCGCGCTGCCATCGGTCGAGATGTTCCAGTGCGACATTGACGGTAATTTCCGCCAGCAGGGTACAGGTTTCTACCACTTCCGGCAGTTGTGCCAGCCCGTTCAGGTCGCGTGCAATAAGGCGCAGCATGACGTGCTTGCGCAGCCTGCGTAATGCGGCTTTCAGCGAGTTGTCGTCGCTGATGTTGACGCCGTCGAGAAAACTGCGCATTTCCTGAGCCGTCCAGGGTTGCTCGACATGGGTCAGCAATGCGTCGAGCAGGCTGCTATCGGCATCCAGCAATCGCGCGGCAAAAGGGCTGCAGTCGCGGGTGCGCAGCAGCAGGGTTTCGATGTCGGGAGGCATGTCGGTTATTGGTTCAAAAGCAATTTAACTACGGGGAACACGGGGCAACAAACGCTTCATCCTTGTCCTTCCCCGTGGTTTATTTTTCAGTTTATTTGACGCAGTTGCGGCCTGCATGCTTGGCCTGGTATAGCCTCTTGTCGGCAGCTTCAAGCAGCATGACCGGGGTTTCGTTTTCGTCTTCCGGCGCAATCGCTGCACAGCCGATGCTTACCGTCACAAAGGGCTCTACCCCGGAATACTCATGTTTCAATTGCAGGGCGGCAACCTGCTGGAGCAGGCGTTCGCCGATGAGGCGCGCCGCGTCGAGATCGGTTTCCGGCAGGACGACCACGAACTCCTCGCCGCCGAATCGCGCGACCAGGTCGCCCGGCCGCGAGACGCCATCGGCCAGCGTTGCGGCCACGGTTTGCAGGCAGGTGTCGCCGGCACCGTGCCCGTAATAGTCGTTGTATTCCTTGAAATGATCGATGTCTATCATGAGTAGCGCGAGCGAGGTGTTTTCGCGCGCAGCACGTTTCCATTCCGCATCGATGGTTTCATTGAAACGCCGGCGATTGGGGATGTGCGTGAGGGCGTCCACCAGCGACAGCGATTCCAGCAGGTCGGCCTGGCGTTTGAGCTGTATATGATTGCGGATTCTTGCCTTGGTGATGGCGATTGAAAATGGCTTGGTGATGTAATCTACCGCACCGAGGTTGAGGCCCAGTTCTTCGTCGCTTTCTTCCGTCTTGGCCGTGATGAAAATGATCGGGATATTTTTGGTCTGTGGCATCTTCTTCAGCCGTTTGCAGGCTTCGAGGCCATCCATCTCGGGCATCATGACATCGAGCAGAATGAGATCGGGCCGTGGCTCACGCTGGGCGATCTCCAGCGCGCTAAGACCGTTATTGGCCACCTTGATCCGGTAGTCGGCACGCAGGGCATCCGCGAGGATCTGCACATTGGTCGGTACATCGTCCACAATCAGAATGGTCGGGCGTTGCTGCATGCTGGGTCAGGGCTCCTGGATGTCGGGGAGGGCAGTGATTGTTCGCAACGTCAGTCGCGCCGGTTGGTACTGAATATCGCTGATCTGTTTGCGTAGCATAGCAAACTGTTTCTGCATCGAGGATGGTAAATACGCCTTTATCTTGCGCAATATTTCTTCAGGGATGAATTCATTTTCCTGCAGCAGTCGATCAAGGTCCAGCGCGGCGATCCGGAAGGCTTCCGGATCGCCTGCTGCCGATCGAGCAGTTGCCTGGCCTGCGGTATCAAGACCGGCAATGGCAGCCATTGCCCGGTCAAACGCAACCTGGAATGCGTCGAAGGCAACCTGGTCGAAACTGCCTACCTTGAGTCCATCGTCCAATCTGGTGGCGGCTGCATACAGATCCATGGCGCCAATATTGCCCGCAGCCCCCTTGATTTTATGTGCCAGCTCATGTGCTTTTGCCGGATCGCCCCCGACCGCTTCAGCTCTGATCTCTGCGGGGATGGTCGTCATGCTGCCGGCAAAGTCCAGTAACAGCTGTCTGGCTTTGTGCCGGTTGCCGCCCAGCAATTTGAGCAGATTTCTCAGATTGAAGCCAGCTAGCTCGCCCAGCTCGGCTCCTGTTCCTGGCGGGCTATGGACGGGATTGGCCGCAGCAACCGAGTCAGGCTTGACCCATTGAAGCAGCACGACCAGCAGATCATCCGGGTTGACCGGTTTGGCGATAAAGGCATTCATGCCGGAAGCCAGACATTCTTCGCGTTCTTCGCTGGTGACGCCAGCCGTTAGCGCAATAATGGGAAGTCCGGAAAAGCGAGCTTGTTGCCTGATCCGTCTGGTGGCCTCAACTCCGCCCATCACTGGCATGTGGGCATCCATCAGGATGGCATCGAAAGGCTGTTTCTCAAGGAGATCAAGTACCTCCCGGCCATTCTCCGCAACCTCGACCATGACACCGGAAAGCTGCAGGAACTCACGCACCACCTGCTGGTTGATGGGGTTGTCCTCGGCCACCATGATCCTGGTGCCAGTCAGCGCATGGCCGTGATCGCGCAATCCATTGGACAGCGCCCCGGCCATGCGCTGACCGTGCCGCCGCTCGCGCTCGCGGGTCGAAGTGGCACCAATACCCAGCACCAGTTCGAAGCTGAACGTGCTGCCCTTGCCCGGAGTGCTTTTCACCCGGAGTTCGCTACCCATTAGCTTCAACAGGTTATGGCTGATTGTCAGTCCCAGGCCGCTACCGCCAAAGCGGCGGGTGATGGAGCCATCCGCCTGGCTGAATGGCTGGAACAGCTTGGCGATGTCCTGCGGCGCAATACCGATACCGGTGTCCTGCACGCTGAATTCCAGTCTGGCCATCGAATTTCTTTCTTCCCTGAGTGCAACCTTGAGCAGAACCTTGCCCCGCTCGGTAAACTTGACGGCATTGCCCAGCAGGTTGGTCAGCACCTGCTGGATGCGCAATGGGTCACCAATCAGGTCATGCGGAACATCGGGTGCGACATCCATGGCGAAATGGAGCTGTTTTTCTTCTGCACGGATGGAGAACATGTTGGTGAGGTTGTTCAGCACTTCGTCAAGCACAAATGGGTTATGTTCAATCGTCATGCGACCGGCTTCCATTCTGGAGTAATCCAGAATGTCGTTGAGGATGCCGAGCAGGCTGTCGGAGGAACTGCGGATTTTTTCCAGATAATCCTGAACCTCCGGAGAAATGGGTTTATTCAGTGCCAGTTGTGTAAGCCCGATGATGCCGTTCATCGGCGTTCGGATCTCGTGACTCATGTTGGCAAGGAAGATGGATTTGACCCTGGCTGCATGCTCGGCCAGATCCTTGGCTTCTACCAGCGCGTCTTCTATCTGCTTGCGGTCGGTGATGTCGGTTGAAATGCCGCATAGCGCATAGATGGTACCGTCTTCACGGAGCAGCGGTAGCTTGACTGTCCAGAAGGTGGCCGTCTTGCCGGTGTCTGGTATGGTATTGGTCTCTTCTGCCCGTATCGTCTCGCCATCCACCAGTACACGGCGGTCATTCTGGCGCAGGTTGGCGACCGTTTCCGGATCGAAGAACTTTTCGTCGCCAAAGCCGATGATGTTCTCCATGGCAGCTCCAAACAATTCGCGCAGCGGTCGATTGGCAAACAGATAACGGCCTTCGGTATCTTTGAGGTAGATATAGGCACTGACATTTTCCAGAATGTCGGTCAGTTTCCGCTCGCTGTCCCGTACCGCCTCTTCACTCTTTTTGCGGATGGTGATATCGAACTTGACGCCGACAAACTGGGTGATGACGTTATGCTCGTTGAGTACGGGCGCGATGTGCGCTTCTTCCCAGTAGATTTCGCCGTTCTTGCGCCGGTTGACCAACTCGCCGTGCCATACCTTGCCGGCCGTGATCGTATCCCATAGCGCCTGATAGGTTTCCTTTGGAGTGAGCCCGGACTGGAGTACCCGGGGGTTGCCTCCCAGGATCTCTTCAGGGGAATAACCGGTTACCCGGCAAAACTGTGGATTCACGTATTGCAGGTTGGCATCGAGATCGGTAATGACGATGGAGGTCGGGCTTTGTTCGATCGCGACAAACAGAGTGCGCAGTTTCTCTTCCGTCAGCTTGCGTTCGGTAATGTCGGTGTGCGTGCCTATCATGCGCAATGGTTTGCCTTCTGCGGTGCGGCTGACGGCCATGCCGCGGGCAAGTATCCATTTATGGCTGCCATCCTTGCAGCGCAACCGATATTCGCAGGCGTAAAGCTCCTGCCGGCCATCGGAATAATCCTGTACGGCAGCCATGACATGCGGCAAGTCTTCAGGATGGATCAGTTTGATCAGGTCCTCGTGGCGGCTGCCGATTTCGCTGTCGCTGTAGCCCAGCATGCGCTTCCACTGCGTGGAATAGTGCGCAACGCCTGATTGCGTGTTGACGTCCCATACCCCGTCGCCGGAGCCTTCCAGGGCAAAGCGCCAGAGCTCTTCGCTTTCTCTCAATGCGCTCTCTGCTTTCAGGCGCTCCGCGATGTTGCGGTCGATGCCATCCGCCATGTCATCGAACACATGGGCTACCTCGGTGATTTCGTCATCGCCGGCCAGTTGCGTGGAAACGCGGCGGCGGTGGTCATTGACGTAGTCTTTCATGGCATCGCTCAGCATCTTGATGCGGCGCGTGATGCTGGTACCGGCTACCGTACCGATCATCACTCCGGTCAAGGCCGTTGCCAGCAGTATCATCCCCACCAGTGCGACGAACAATTGCCGGGTAGGTGCCATGATCGCGTCCACCGGCGTGAGACGGAAATATTGCCAGCCCAGAGGCTCCAGCCGCATGCCGATGGCTACATAGCGTTTTCCGTGCATCATGAGCTTGTCGCTCAGCATGCGGGGAGTATCGGTCAACGGCGATTTCAACATGGCTGCCAGTTGCGATTCCTTGCTCAGATTTGGCCGAAAGGCGTCAGGCGTGGATTCGAGTTGTTTTTGCCAGGGGCCGGCCAGTACGAAGTTGCCTTGCTGATCCACCAGGAAGTGATGCACGCCATCATAGATCTGGCCATTCTCAAACATGGTTTCCAGCACACTGGTCAGCTGCATGTCTTCGCCCAGCGACCCTATCCACTGGTCCTTGAGATACAGCGGATAAAGTGCGCTGACCATCCAGACCCTGGGTACCGGGTCGAATAGCGGCGGCGTAAAGCGGAATTCCCGCTTGGGGTTGAGTCGGGGCGAGGTATAAGTTACCCACGGCGTCCCGGTGTAGTCGTTGTCGGCTTGCTGGTCGAAGGCGAATTCGGGAAAAGTCCGGTCGAAAATGATTTCGCTGCGATGCGGCGACAGGTACCAGACATTTTCCAGCGGCTTGCTGGCGGCTGCGCCGAATGAGTCCATGACATGCTTGATGCGCAGATGCAGGACCTTTTGCGTGTCGTTTTCCTGGGTATTGGGGGGTAGAAAAATTCCCGCTTCGCTGTTGCCGTCATAGCCCGGTTTGCGGTTGCGCCAGACGCCGTCGGCATTGCGTTGCATCGTTTTATGGAAGGCGGCTATCTCTTCCGGGCGGACGGGCGGGGCCAACTCCTTCTCCAGAAGATGGGCCAGGGCGGCCAGCTTGGGTTTGCCCTGTGCAAAACGCTGCATCGCGGAAGCGGCAAATCCGGCAGTCACTTTTTTCAGCACGGCCGCTTCGCTGGCCAGTATGCTGCGCTGGGCGTAGCTGTAAATCAGTGCGGCACCAGGCACCGCCGTCAGCAGAATGCTGGCGGTGACGATCAGAACCATTTTTCTGCGGACATGCATCAGGTCAGGACCTTGTAGAATCTGCGCCAAAAAGGGACGGCAGCCATAGCCGCCTGGCAATGAACAATGCTTTAATCCTGAAAAACCGTATTCGAACCGCCAAGACGCCAAGAACGCCAAGGATTTTCATTGACTTACCGATAGCGCCCTTCTCCCCCAGTGGAGGCATGCTCCCCAGCCGATAAGTTATTGATTTTTCTTGGTGACCTTGGCGTCTTGGCGGTTCATCTGCTTTTTCTGGTTCATGGTTCATGATGGTTTCCCATGAAGTACACGATCGGCATCGACAATCTGCTGCAGCACCTGCTGCGCCTCCGCATAGCGGATGTCGTTAACATAACCACGCAATTTCTCGAATAGTTCGAGTTTGTCCTCCGGCAGGTTGACCCTGATTTCATCGAGCGATTGCGCATGGATGAAATCATGCTCTTCCAGGTGCCGATTCAGCACCAGAGCTGCCTTGGCCAGCGCTTCCCGGTTGCCGGAGGGTGGCGCTGCCGGTATTTCCGGAATGTGTAGTGTATCAATGGCCGCCATGGTTTGCTTGAATGCCTGCTCGAAGGCCAGCATGGTCAGCCCGTCGGGCTGTCCCTGTCTGAGCTCGTTTTCCAGCCTGGCCGATGCCGCATGCAGGTCGCTGGCCCCCAGATTGCCGGCGGCGCCCTTGATTCTGTGCGCCAGTTCGCGCGCGGCGGCAAGGTCGCCATCCGCCAGTTTGCCCCGGATTTCCTGTGGCAGGCTGGCCATGTCGTTGCCGAAAACCAGCAGCAGTTCCGTCAGGCGTGCCCGGTTGCCACCCAGCAGTTTCAGCAGGTTGCCCAATTCAAAGCCGGGCAGATCGGGTGGGGCCGCGCTGCCTTCGTCGGCAGCGGCTGGATGGTTGTCGTGAAATGGCTGCTCCGGCCTGATCCAGCGGCCGAGGGTAGTGATCAGGGCCTCCGGCGTTACCGGCTTGGCGATGAAATCGTTCATGCCGCAGGCCTGGCAGTTTTCGCGTTCTTCCTGAGTCACTCCAGCCGTCAGCGCGATGATGGGCAGGCTGGCGTATTGTGGCTGCGACCGGATATTCCGGGTCGTCTCCACACCGCCCATCACCGGCATGTGCACGTCCATGAGGATGGCGTCGAAACCCTGCGTCCGGAGCAGATCGAGCGCTTCCTGGCCGTGGTTGGCGATGGTGACCTGCATGCCGGACAGCGTGAGAAACTCCTTCACGACCTGCTGGTTGATGGTGTTGTCTTCGACGACCAGGATGCGCGCGCCTTTGAGCGCTTCCACAAAGGTGGCCAGGGTGTCGGCGAGCTTGCCGGCATCGTGGCTGGCACGACGGCGGGTTTCGCGGATGTTGCCCGGGGTGGCAACGTCCAGCAGTAATTCGAAACTGAAGGTGGAGCCTTTGCCCGGTTGGCTCGTCACATTGAATGTACCGCCCATGAGCTGCAGCAGGTCGTTGCTGATGGCGAGCCCCAGCCCGGTCCCGCCGAAGCGCCGGGTGATGGAGCCGTCGACCTGGCTGAACGGCAGGAACAGTTTGTCGAGATCGTCCGCGGCGATACCGATGCCGGTATCTTCGACCGTAAAGCGCAGTCTTGCCTGGGAACCATCCTGCCTGACGAGATGCACTGCGAGCCTGACATGGCCCTGCGCGGTGAATTTGATGGCATTGCCCAGCAGGTTGGAAAGAATCTGCTGCAGGCGCATGGCATCGCCGACAAGGTCGCGTGGCAGGTTTGCGTCGACTTCGATGTAAAAGTCGAGGTACCTGGCCTGAGCACGTTCTTCGAACAGGTTGCGCAGGTTGTCCAGCACGATATCGAGATCGAACAAGCTGTTTTCTATGCTCATGCGCCCGGCTTCGAGCTTGGAGAAATCCAGAATGTCGTTGAGGATGCCGAGCAGGCTATGCGACGATGACGAGATCTTCTGCAGATAATCCCTTACCTCGGGGCTGGTAGGCTGGTTCAGCGCCAGTTGCGACAGGCCGATGATGCCGTTCATCGGTGTGCGGATCTCGTGCGACATGTTGGCGAGGAACTCGCTCTTGGAGTTTGCTGCGTTCTCGGCCTGCTTGCGTGCATCCATCAGCTCGGTGACGTCGTAGAACCAGCCGAGCACCGCAGGTTCGCCCTGATAATTCATCTTCATGTAGGATGACATGGCCCAGGTCGTTCCCTTGCCGGGAATGACCAGTTCGATCAACCGATCCATGATGATGTTGCCTTGCGCGAGTTCTTGCAAAACGTTTTCATAGTCCTGAGAATGCGCGTAATACCAGGCCGGGTCGACGCCGATGATGCTGTCCGGATCGGTATTGATCAGTGCGGTGTAGCGCTGGTTGGCAAACAGGACCCGGTGCCCGCCGCTCGCCGCGATGCGTACCGCAATCGGGCTGTTCTGCAGCATCTGCTGCAGCGTCTGCTGACTTTCACGCAATTCATCCTCGATATTTTTCTTCTGGGTAATGTCGCGGGTGACCGCCAGTGCCGAAATTTCCCCGGTCGACTCGTTTCTGAGCGGCACGGCATGGGTTTCCATCCAGCGGCGAGTTCCCTTGAGCCCCTGGATCTGGAATACGAGAAATCCCTCTTCGCCGCGGAATACTCGTGCATTCATTTCGTGAAACGCTTGTCGATATTCCGGCACGATCAGGCCTTCCACCTGTTGTCCGATAACGCTGGCAGGATCGTCATCGGCTTCTATCATGACCAGCCCGGCACGGTTCATGTGCGCTAGCGCACCGTCAGAACCAACCACCTTGACGCATTCCGGCTCGGCATCCAGCACGGTGCGCAGCCAGAGCTCTTTCTCCGTGAGCGATGCTTCCAGCCTTTTGCGTTCCGCGACCTCCCGCTGCAGCCGATAGATCCAGTAGCCGAACAGCAGAAACAGCAATACCAGTGCCGCGCCTGATTTGACCAGTGTCCCGATCCTGACGCCTTGCTCGATCTTCAGGCCGAGCCAGCGGTTGAAAATGGCATCGCTTTCTTCCCTGGGGATGTTAGCCATGGCCTTGGCAATGATAGCCGTCAGTTGCGGGCTGGTTTTGACGGTGGCGATGCTGTGCTGGCTGCGGAAGTCCGTCTGCCCGGAAAAGCGCAGCTTGAGCAGGCCTTCCTTCTTGATCGCGTAGTTGGCGGAACCGGCATCGCCCACGTAAGCGTCCGCCTGGCCGGCAAGCACCAGATTCAGGGCCTCCAGCGTACTGCCGGCAAGCATCAGCCGGATGTGCGGATGATGTTTCTCCAGCATCTCCTGCATGAAATAGCCTTTTTCCACGGCTACGCGCTTGCCTGCCAGCCTGTCCAGACTGGCGATAAATTCGCCCTGGCCATTGTCGATGATGATGGCCGGCATGGCCTTGTACGGGTCGCTGAAATTCAGGTATTGCGAACGCTCCGGCGTCTTGACGGCGCACGACAGCATGTCCAGTTCGCCGCGCTTCGCCATGGCGAGGATTTCAGCCCAGGATCGATCCTTGACGATTTCGAAACGTACCCCCAGCTTCTTTTCCAGCAACTGCATATAGTCGGCCGCCATCCCGACATAGTGGCCGTCGTCGTCTATCCATTCATAAGGGGGAAAATCGCGGTCTATGCCCACCCGTATCACCCGGTGCGCGGCGAGCCAGGCGTTTTCTTCGTTACTCAGGTTAAGGCCCGTCTGCACCGGCTCGCCATAAAAGAAGCCATCGATCGAACTGTCGGCTTGCGCCAGGCCTTGACGCTGGTAGTCGCTGAGCACCTTGCGGAAGCGCTTGCTGTCGACCGACCCCAGCGCTATCACGTCCGGCAGGATCAGCTTGTGGCTCTCCCTTGCAGCGTACTGGAGGCGCCCCAGGGTCTGCGGGGATACACGGGAATTGTATTTTGCAAGGATCAGGCGGGAGATTTCCGCGGGATGGTTCAGCGCATATTCCCAGCCCCTGATCGTCGCCCGCTGCATTTTCTCGACGCGTGCCGGATGCTGGCGTATCTCGTTTTCCGTCGTGAACAGCAGGTCGCCCGGGAAGTCGACGCCATAGTTGAGCGGGTTGATGATGTTGAGTGCGATGCCTTTCTGCGCCATCAGATAAGGTTCGTTGGTGATATAGGCCGACGCGACATCCACTTTGCCATTGGCCAGGTCGTCGTAATTGAAACTGTGCGGGACCGTCCGGTATTGACCGGGTTTGATCCCGGCCTCGGCAAACATGGTGATGAGCGAAGCATCGCTGGTTTTATCCATCATCACCCGCCGGCCTATCATCTCGTATGGGCTGACGATGCCGGATGGCTTGAGGCTGATGAAGGCAATCGGGCTATGCTGAAAAATGCTGGCGACCACGACGACAGGTTTGCCGTTGACTCTTTCCAGCACCAGGCCGGCATCATGTACGCCGTACTGCGCACGTCCGCTGACGACTTCATCGGCAACGTTGGAATCCAGTCTGCGTTCGATCAGGGTGACATCCAGGCCTTCATCGGCATAAAAGCCCTTTTCCCTGGCTGCGTAATAACCTGCAAACTGGAAAGAATGCAGCCATTTCAACTGCAGGCTGATTTTTTCCGGCGCGGGTTTTTCCGGCAGCGTGCCCGACTGAGCCAAAGCGGGCAGGACAGCCAGGGCAAGCGCCGCCAGGCAGATGAACGGTTTGAACCCCCTCACTTTTTTGCCTCCGGCTCAGGCAGACTCGCCATTCTGCGCAGCAGGGCACGTGCTTCGGCGTAGCGGATCTCCTGGATGCGCTGGCGCAGTTGCCTGAGCGTTTCGTGCTGACCGGCAGGCTGATGCTGGTGCAGCACAGCCAGTACATCGTCGCCGATGAATTCGTTGTCCGCCAGCAACCTGTCCAGCGTGATCGCGCTGGACAGGAACGCTTGCATATCCTCGTCGCTTTGCACCGGCCCGGCCGGTTGCACCTGCAAGCCGGCAATCGCCTCCGCGGCCTGCCTGAAAGTCTCCCGGAATTGCCAGCAATTGCCTTTGTCGTACAGTCCGTTCCTGAAATCCAGATCGAGCCGCGCGGCAGCCACGTGCAGGTCGACCGCCCCGATGTTGCCGGCAGCGCCCTTGATCTTGTGCACCAGTTCACTCGCCGTGTCGTATTGACCTGCAGCGGCAGCGCGCTCGATGGCATCGGGCATGCCGGCCATGTCTTCGGCAAAGGACTGCAACAGCTCTGTGGTCAGCTTACGGTTGCCTCCCAGCATGAGCAGCAGATTATCCAGGTTGAAGCCTGGCAGTGACAGGTGTTGTTCCTCGACCGGGTTGGCAGGCAGTTGGTCAATGTCAGCCTCGTCCGGCAGCAGCCACTTTTCCAGTACTTTGATCAGGGCTTCCGGGTTGACCGGTTTGGCGATGAAGTCGTTCATGCCGCTGTCCAGGCAATTCTGTCGTTCCTCCGCGGTCACGCCGGCCGTGAGCGCAATCACCGGCAGCCCGGCGAACTTGTCCAGGGCACGAATCTTCTGTGTCGCTTCGAGTCCGCTCATCACTGGCATGTGGGCATCCATCAGCACGGCATCGAAGACCTCTTTTTCCAGCCATTCGAGGGCCTCCTGCCCGTTGTTGGCGATTCTGACCTCCATGCCGGAAAGTTTGAGAAATTCGCTGGCGACCTGCTGGTTGATGATGTTGTCCTCGGCCAGCAGGATGCGTATCCCGGAAAAGCGGCTGCTGCGTCTGGCAAGTTCGGCCAGGGTGCCTTCGCGGCTTGGCCTGCGTTTACGGAAAGTGCGTATCCCGGTATGGGTGGGGATGCTCTGCTGCAGGTCGAAACTGAACGTGGAACCCTGGCCCGGGTGGCTGCCGACCTTGAGTCTGCTGCCCATGAGTTGCAGCAGATTGTGGCTGATGGCCAACCCCAGGCCGGTGCCGCCGAATCTGCGGGTGATGCTGCCGTCCACCTGGCTGAACGGCTGGAACAGCTTGTCGAGGTCATCGCCGGCGATGCCGATGCCGGTGTCGGTGACGCTGAAGCTGAGGATGACTTGCGAATTTTCCAGCTGTTTCAGTCCAATCCGCAGCGTGACGCCGCCATGCTGGGTAAACTTGATGGCGTTGCCGAGCAGATTGGAAATGATCTGTTGCACCCGCAGGCTGTCGCCGATGAGGTCGCGCGGTACGACGGTGTCGACCAGGATTTCAAAAGTCAGCCTCTGGCTGCGTGCATGTGCCTCGAACATGCCTCTCAGCGTATCGGTAACTTCGTCCAGGTCGTAGGGGGCGACATCGATCGACATGTGTCCGGCCTCCAGCTTCGACAGGTCGAGGATGTCGTTGAGGATGCCGAGCAGGCTCTGCGAGGACGAGGATATTTTGTTCAGGTAGTCGCGCAGTTCGGGGCTGGTCGGCTGATTGAGTGCCAGTTGGGTCAGGCCGATGATGCCGTTCATCGGCGTGCGGATTTCGTGGCTCATGTTGGCGAGAAAGTCGCTTTTTGCCTGTGCCAGTTTCTCGGCCTGTTCCTTGGCTTCGCGCATGGCATCTGCGGCCATCCGGCGCTCGGTGATGTCGGTGTGGGTACCTATCATGCGTAACGGTTTGCCCTCGGCATCGCGGCTCACCACCATGCCGCGGTCCAGTATCCATTTGTAGCTGCCATCCTTGCAACGCACCCGGTGTTCGTTGCTGTAAATCGTCGATGCGCTGGAAAAGCATGTCTCTACGTCGGCCATGACCTGCGGCATATCGTCTGGATGGACGCGACTGGTCCATTCGTCCAGCGCATCGCTGATCTCTTCATCGGCAAAACCCAGCATCTCTTTCCAGCGTTTGGAGAACAGCACCTTGCCGGCCGGGATGTCCCAATCCCAGACGCCATCGCCCGAGCCTTCGATGGCAAAGCTCCAGCGCTGCTCGCTTTCCTCCAGTTTCCTGTATACCTCCTTTTGTTCGGTGATGTCGTGTACGGTACCGACCGCTTTTATCGGCGTGCCGGCATCGTCAAAAAAGACGACCGCCCGTTCGCTCACCCAGCGGGTCTGATCGTTGGCGATGATGCGGTGCTCGACCACATAGGGGGCGCCCGCCAGAGCTGCCTGCCATTCCTTGATGACGGCGTCCCTGTCATCGGGATGCAGGCGGGCGATGAAGTCTTCCATCGTGACGGTGGTGCCGGGCGCTATCCCGAAAATGCGGTAGCTTTCGTCGGTCCAGTGCAGAGCGTCATTCGCGATATCGCGCTGCCAGCTGCCCACGTGTGCTACCTGCTGGGCCCGGTTCAGGTGGTCTTCGCTCTCGGCCAGGGCGAGGGCAGCATGCATCTGCCGGCGCAGCGAACGGATCTGCAGAAACGCGAAGGCGGCTGACGAAGCCATGAATGCGAGAACGAGCATCGCCGTGACCCAGACATCCTTGCGCCAGTCGGCAAGGTAATCCTCTTCCGCCAGCCCGACGAAGATATAGAAGGGGTATTTGTCGAATTTCCGGTACGAGTGGGTGCGGCTGATGTGGTCGATGCTGCTGGCACCGCTGATGTAAGTCCCCCGGTCCGGGCTGATCCGGAGTGATTCAATTAACGGCAGGGATAATTTTCTGTTGCCGACTGCCAACGCCACTGTCTGCGATTCCGGATGCCTCGCAATCAGGGCGAGTTCGCTGTCGCGGAGCGAAATCGCGCCTTTGCTTCCGATTGCAACGGTAGAAAACAGTTGCTTGAAGTGCTCGATATGGATAGTGCCGTAGACGACCCCGGCGAAGGAGCCATCCGGCTTGTTGATGCGGCGCGCCAGGGTCAGCAGCCATTTTCCGGTGGTCTTGCCCAGCACCGGTTTGGCGACGAATAACCCGGTCCGGGGATGGTCGCGCAGATAGCGAAAATAGTCGCGGTCTGCGTAACTGACTACCGGCAGCACATCGACATCGGACGCATGCAGCAGAATGCCGGCTTCATCCGTGACCCTCAGGTTGTAAAGGTCGGGTATCCGTTGATGCTGCAGCTTGAGAAAGGCGGTGGTCTTTTGCGGGTCAAGGTGTTTCTGGCGCAGCTGGGTCTCAATTTCATCGGCGGAAGCCAGCAGGACAAGATCGATGCTGTCCACCAGTCCGGAGATGGATTTTTCCAGCACCTGGGACAGGTTCTGGGTGTTGGTCGCCGCCTGCTGCTGGGACTGCTGTCGGCCTTGGTATAGGGTATACGCAGCAACCGATACGATTGCCACATTGAGCAGAACCAGCGCCACCAATAGCGGACTCGTCATGCCGGCAGAACGGACAGTCTCCCTCATGGATGCCGGCTTCGGATCAGATAATGCTGGTTTCATGGTGTGTCCGGATTGCCTTGCCGATAGTTGATTATGAGCCTATCCGGCTCTGATGCTGGTGTGAAATCAGATTGCGTACCCGAGCTATCAACTCTTCACTGATAATGGGCTTGATCACGTAATCGGATACCCCAAGGTTGAATAGTTCGATGCGGCGAGAAACATCGTCAAACCCGGTAATGGCGAGAATCGGAACATCCTTGTTGGCTCCCGCATGACGACGGATATTGCTGATGAAGTCGAGGCCGTTCATAACGCCGGCCAGCACGATATCGGTCACCACCAGATCGTAATTCTTCTCGAGGAATGGTGGCCATGCCTCTTCGGCTGTGCCGAAGGCATCGACCGTGAGTCCCCAGCGTTTGAAAATTTCGCACATCATCAGGCGCTGCGAGCGGTTGTCTTCGATGAGCAGTACCTGGCCACGGATGGGATCGGTCTGGCTGCGCAGAAAACGGCTGACAAAGGCGATCAGTTCCTGGATGTCCGCTTTGTTGAAAATTTCGGTCACTCCTGCGGGCAGTGCTGTTTTTCCCGCCTGCGTGGAATCGGCGGATGTTGCCAGAATGAATGGCGTAAAGGTATGGTCTTTCAGTCTGCGCATTCTGAGGCACAGCTCGATCCCGTCCATGTCGTCCAGGATCATTGATCCGATGACGATATTACAAGGCAGGTTTTCCAGTATTTTGAGCGCTTCGCTACCGGAAGTGCAAAAAACCGTTTCGATGCGGGCGCCTTCGAACGCTGTGCGGAACACCTTTTGCCAAGTTTCGGACTTGTCAACGATCAGCACCCGTGGAATGTTGTTGAGGATGCTCATTGGATGGTTCCGGCTAAAGCGTGACGCACGGATTCAAGCATGTCCTCGGGGCTGGCCAATGCCTCAATCAGGCCGGCGACACCAATTTTGTCTGCCAGTACCTGCCCGCCGATGATTCCTTCGGGCATGAGTAGCATTAACGGGATGTCGCGCGTGTTGGCGCTCTCGGCGAGTTGCCGGCACATTTCGTAGCCGTTCATTTCCGGCATGTCGGCATCCAGCAGAATGAGATCGGGACGGGGGGTACGCTGGGCGATGTCTAATGCCATGGCACCGGAAGTCGCCACTTTGACCTGATAGTCCCGCCTCAATATGCTTGCCAGCCATTGCAATTGTTCCGGCTCATCGTTGACCAAGAGAATCATCGCCTGGGCTATCTCTTGCCGCGTGCTCGAAACAGGAGCGATTTTCGGCTGGACCCACTTGCTCAAAATGGCGATCAACGTTTCGGGATCGATGGGTTTGGCGATGAAGTCGGTCATGCCGCAGGCTAGGCAGTTGTCATGTTCTTCATGAGTCACGCCGGCGGTTAGGGCAATGATTGGAAGCTGCTGATATTGCGGCTGCTCCCGGATGCGCCGGGTAGCCTCGACGCCGCCCATCACCGGCATATGGACATCCATGAGAATGGCATCGAAATGCTGTGTCTGGAGCAAATCGATGGTTTCCTGCCCGTTGTTGGCAACTGTCACGTCCATGCCGGAGAGCATGAGAAATTCTTTTACCACCTGCTGGTTGATGTGGTTGTCCTCCGCCACCAGAATACGTATGCCCTGCAACAGATTACTGTTTTGTCCGAGCGCATGTCCCAACGCCCCGGCCTCGTGCCTGGCACGTTTGCGAATTGGTCGCGCTTTTTCGTTGGTTGCAATGCCAAACAGCAGATCGAAGCTGAACGTGGTACCTTGTCCAGGCAGGCTCTGGACAGAAAATTCGCTCCCCATGAGATGTAGCAGATTGTAGCTGATAGCCAGACCTAATCCGGTGCCGCCGAATCGTCTTGTGATCGAGCCATCCACTTGGCTGAAAGGGTGGAACAATTTATCAAGGTCGTCCTGTGCAATGCCGATACCGGTGTCTTCTACGGCAAAGCATAGTCGGGTCTGATCGCCTTCGACATGCAATACGGAGACCGCCAAGGTCACGTGGCCGGTCGATGTGAATTTAATCGCGTTGCCGAGCAGGTTGATGAGTATCTGCTGCAAGCGCATGGCATCGCCCAGCAGGTCGCGCGGCGTGGATTCGCTGACTTCAATGGCAAAATCCAGATGCTTGGCGTGCGCCCGTTCTTCAAACAGATTGCGCAGGTTATCGAGAAGGATGTCGAGGTCGAATGGGCTGTTCTCGATCTTGATGCGATCGGCTTCGAGTTTGGAGAAATCGAGGATGTCGTTGAGGATGCCAAGCAGGCTCTGGGAGGATGAGGAAATTTTGTTCAGGTAATCGCGCACTTGGGGGCTGGTTGGCTGATTGAGTGCCAGTTGAGTCAACCCGATGATGCCGTTCATCGGGGTGCGGATTTCGTGGCTCATGTTGGCAAGAAATTCCGACTTCGATTGGGCAAGGGCTATTGCGGCTTCCTTGGATTGCTGCAATACCTGCTCGGATCGTTTGCGCTCGGTGATGTCGCGGGTGACGGCGAGGTGTACGGTCGCGCCGTTTTCCTCCTTCATCGGTACGGCGTGGGTCTCCAGCCAGCGGCGCCCACCCTTGAGTCCGACAACTTCATATTCCATTTGCATTGATTCGCCAGCGAGCACCCGGTGGTGCAAATCGATATAGGCCTTGCGGTATTCAGGGGAAATGACATTAAGCACCGGGTTTCCTACGACCTGATCCAGCGAGTCGGCCTCGAGCATCGCTAGTCCGGCAGGGTTCATCTGCATCAGGCGTCCCTGCGCATCTACTATCTTGATACATTCCGGTTCGTTCTGGATGATGGCTCGCAAACGTGATTCGCTTTCTATCAGCTTTGCCTCGTCCCGTTTGCGTTCGGTGATGTCGCGGTTGGTCACACGCCGTCCATTGTATTTTCCTGCATCGTCGTATACCGGCTGGCAGACGTGTCCGATCCAGCATACGCTGCCATCGCGCCGAAGGATGCGGAAATCGAACGACTCGATACTTCGCAGTTGCTGGGCTTCGTGCATGTGTTCGGCCATCGATGGTTGGTCATCGGGGTGGATGATGCGCTCTAGCAGGCTAGGGTCGGCGGTGAATTCTTCGCATGTGTAGCCGGTGATGTTTTTGCAGGAAGGACTCATGTAGAAGACTTCATGATTTGGCCCCAGCCAGTATTCCCAGTCATGGGTGTAATCGGCTACTGTCCGAAAGCGCAGCTCGCTAACCTTGAGCGCTTCGGTCTGTTTTTGTACCACGATTTTTTCGGTTTCCAGGCCTCGCTTTGCCAGTAGCAGGCGAAATCCGAGCAGCAGGATCAGGCCTGCTGCGACTAGGCTTGCCACCATCGGCCAGCGGTAGCGTTCCCAGACATCGTTTACGGTAAAAGCCGGAGCTGTGTCAAATGGCGGCATGCGCAGCTCGCGCAACACCTGCTCCACCGACGAATAATCCGAGGGAACGTCAAACCCGTGGATGCGTAGCGCCTGTGTGAGCGTCTTATCTTCTTCCAACGTCAGCAGAAAAGATGCGACTTTGCGTTTCAGATCCCTGTCCGTGTGCGGCAGGGCGGCAAAAGGCCATTCCGGGTAGAGTCGCGTCGATACCAGAACCGGGAAACCGGGCAGATTCTGCCGGTTGATGACCGCAATGCTGGCGGGATCCAGTTTGCCTTCGCGAACGAGGCTCTCGATCACGCCGGAGCGTACAAAGCCGACATCGGCACGCTTCGCGAGCACGGCATCGACGACGTTGTCATGTGGCATGCCGGTGGCCAAGAGGCGGATATCCTGCTGCAGGCGCAATCCAGCCTGGGAGAGTTCGTAGGCTTGCATCTGGTAGCCGCCGAGAGAGTCGATCGCGGTGGCGGCTACAGTTTTGCCACGGATATCTTCCAGTTGTCGGATGTCTGTCCGATCGGCACGGGTGAAGATGACACCGCCAAATACGGTGACCGGTTTACCCTGTTCGAGATTGATCTGCGTGGCGATCGGTGGTGAAAGCCCGATGTGGCGGGACATCAGCACATAGTGGCCGGGGTTGGTGAGAACAAAATCTATTTGTCGCTTCGCAATGGCAGGCTGGAGTTCGTCGTAGTTGTAAGCCTTGACCGTAAACGTGTGATCGGGAATAGCCTTGTTCAACGCTGTGGCTAGTGGGTTCCACTGTGTCTGTACCTGCGGTTTGGGTCGGAAAGCAAGGATGCCGATTTTGACTTGCTCCTGCGCGAGCAACGGCGTTGCGATCAGTAGCAGGCAGAAGATGGTGAACCAACGCCGCATGAATCTGTTCATGAAGCCTCCCTGGGTAGATTTCCTGGTCGCAAGAGTTTGTTGCACAGGGCTGTCTGCCGGGGCAATGCATACGCCAGCCCATCTGTCAGGGTCATAAGCCGGCGACGTGACAGCAAGATGTTTTTATCTGCGACATCCATATCCGAAACTATACTCCATTCACGTGGCATGGCATTGCCGACGCAAGCTGCGTTCTGGCATGCAGGCCAGGGTTGAACGGTTGGCTTGTCATGCAGGATCGATGCGATTCAGTCGAAATGGATGATGTCGCGGTATCAGCGCAGCAAAGTCAAATGGGCGTAAGGTGAAACCCAGGTGGAGTCTGGTTCGTAGCTGTCCACCCAGTCCGGCACGGCGGATGCGGGCATGGGGCGGGCAATACCGTAGCCTTGGGCCAGTTCGCAGTTCATTGCCAGCAGCTTGACGCCATGCTCGGCGGTTTCCACGCCCTCGGCCACTACCGTGCGGTGGAATTCCCGGGCAAGGCTGATAACACCGGCGACGATGGCCATGTCCTCCGGGTCGCGCAGCATGTCGCGAATAAAAGACTGGTCGATCTTGACCACGTCGGCCGGCAGGCGGCGCAGATAGGTCAGCGTCGAATAGCCGACACCGAAATCGTCCAGCGCAAAGGTTACCCCCAGCAGCGAGCGGCATTCGTCGATCAGCGCGCTGACACTGGCAAAATCTTCGAGCGAGGCGGACTCCGTGATTTCCAGTTCCAGCATCGAAGGTGGAACGTCCGGGTGCGCCGCCAGTAATTCTGCCAGCCGTGGTGTGAAATCTGGCTGCATCAGGTGGCGGGCATTGATGTTGACGCTGACCGGCAGGAAGATGCCATGTTGCTGCCACAGTTTCAGCTGGCGCAGCGCCTCCTCGATCACCCACTCGCCGATGCCGATGGAGAGATCGTGGTTCTCGATCACCGGCAGGAAATCCATGGGCGAGCGTAGCCCCAGTTCTGGATGCTGCCAGCGGATCAGTGCCTCGAAGCCGATGATCTTGCCCTGGCGCATGTTGACCTTGGGCTGGTAATAGAGCCGGAATTCCCGCCTGTCCAGAGCGATTTGAATGGCATCCAGCGCCTCGTGCCGCGCGCGGGTCTGGCGGTCGTGTTCGGGGTTGAACAGGTGAAAGGCATTCTTGCCGCTCAGCTTGGCCTGATACATGGCCTGGTCGGCATGGCGCAGCAGCAGGTCGGGGTTGGCCTCGTCCGGCGGCGAGATGGTGAGCCCGGCACTGGCGGACACCGTGACGGCCTCGCCGTTGATGAGGTAGGGCGCGGCGATGATGTCGAGCAGGCGCTCCAGCGTCAGGCAGCATTCGTCGCTGCTTTGCAGATTGCACAGCAAAATGGCGAATTCGTCACCGCCGAAGCGGGCGATGGTATCGCCCGCCCGCAGGCTGTTGCGCAGGCGCTGTGCCAGCTGTACCAGTAACTGGTCGCCGGCCTCATGGCCCATGGTGTCGTTGATCGGCTTGAAGCCGTCAAGATCCATATAGCATACGCTGAGGATTTCATCCGCACGTTCTATGCGCGCCAGCGCCTGTTGCAGCCGGTCCGAGAACAGCGCGCGGTTGGGAAGTTGGGTCAGCGGGTCGTGGTAAGCCATGCGCTCGAGTTTCTGCTGATGCTCGACAACGTGTGTGATGTCCGAGAACACTCCCACATAGCGGCTTACCTGCGCATGCTCGTCGCGTACGGCAAACACATCCAGCCAGGCGGCGAAGCTGCTGCCATCCCTGCCTGCCAGCCGGGTTTCACCGCGCCAGAAACCTTGCTGTTTCAACGTGTTCCAGACTTCGTCGAAGCATTCGCCGTCCTCTGGCGGGGATAACAGGTCGTGCGCCGTCTTGCCGCTGGCTTCTTCGCGGCTGTAGCCGGTAATGCCGGCAAAGGCCGGATTGATTTCAATGATGCGGGCCTGAATGTCGGTGATGAAAATGGCATCGTGGGCGTGTTCGAACACGCTGGCCGACAGGCTCAGGTGTTCGGAATTGGCACGCAACGTTTGTACCATTTCGCGCAGGTTGCGGCGCATCTTGAGCATGTTGGCCATGAGTGTGCCACTTTTTGCCACCATGCCGTCTTCTTCCAGATGGCCGGCGGAAATGCTGCGTACCAGGTCACTGGCAAGCGCCGGGTCGCCGCCCAGCGGCTTGAGCACGAAATGGCGCAGCAGGAAAACCACCAGCCCGACCAGCAGCGCGCCCAGGCCGCTGAAAATAAACAGGATGCTGTAGGATCGTCCCATGCTTTGGACATGGGCTTCACTAACGGGATAGGCCAGGACGACTTCGAAATTCCATTCCGGGATGGTTTTGCGCACCTGCAGCCAGTCGGAGCCGGCGGACTGCAGATGCTGTGCGGCAGCGCCGGCAGAGATGTGAGAGGAACGGAAGCGGATACGCTGATAGCTGTCCAGCACGGCGGCAAAACCTGTCCTCAGCATGCGGGTTTTTTCCACGGCTTCGCGCAGGGCCTGCGTGTCTACCTTGAAGCCCACGTACCAGGCACCGATCACGGTGCCCGTGCTGTCCAGCATGGGCTCGTAACCGGTGGTATAAGGCGTACCCAGGATGTCCACCACGCCATAAAACGGCTTGCCGGTCCGCAATGCAGCAGCGGCTTTGCCTTGGGGGGCGAGCGGGGTGCCGACAGCACGCGCGCCGTCGTTTGCCCTGACATTGGTCGAGACGCGAATGAAGTCGTCGCCGGATTTGACGAACAGGGTCGCGGTAACGTCCATCACCGAGGCCACGTTGTCGACCAGTTCGAACTGGTTGGTCTGCTGCTTGCCGCCCAAAGTCAGGCCGGGCAGCATCCTGCCGGCAATGATGACGCGGCCGTCGAGGCCGGGTGCACCAAAATGCTGTTCGCTGGAATCCCTGAGCAGCCGCATCGAGGCGACCACGCGCTCCATCATGAGCTGTTCGCTCACAGTCAGCAGTCGCGCCAGCGATGCCACCTGATGCTGCGCGTCGGCGTCGATGCGCTCCATCTCCTGCGAGAACTGGCGATGAGCCAGCACCAAGGGGCCGAGAATCGCGACAAGTACGATCGGAAGCAGAAAGCGCTGCAGTGTAGAGTAGATTTTCAAGCGTGCTGCTTTTCTGGTTGGTCGCTCATTGTAATGAAGCCACCGCCGCTTGTCACGAGCGATAACCTGGCAAGTATTCAGTAACCTGAAAACCGTATATGAAGCGCCAAGACGCCAAGACGCCAGGAACGCCAGGGATATTCATTGGCTTGCCGATGAGGCCATTTTCTCCCACCGGGTGAATGCTCTCCAACCGACCAGCGTTCAACTTTTCTTGGCGGTTCATCTGATTTTTTTGGGGCGAATGAATCATCCGGACTCACGATGCGGGTAAGACGGGCAAAACCTGCTCCGGCTGGCCCGCTAAGCCACGTCGATATCGGCAAACGTCAGGGTCGGTGCCACGCCTGCCACTTTGGCCAGAACGGCGATCTTGACCGCAGCGCCTGCATCGCTGCCGTCGGCATCGTAATACAGCACGCCGGCCTGGTTGTCATACAGCATGTAGTCGTCCGCGCCCTGAGTCTTTTTCAGTTCCGCCAGCTTGTCGCCGGTGAGGAAGTTGCCTGCGCCGAGCGGCCCTGTTGCGAGGCTGGTAAAGAGCGATGCGGCCAGTTCGATGCTGTCCTCTCCGCTGGTGAAATCGGTGATGGTATCGACGTTATTCTTGAGCGAAGTGTCGAAGACGAAAATGTCGGCACCGCTGCCGCCGGTAAGTTTATCGTTGCCTTTGCCGCCATTGAGGGTATCCGTGCCGCCGGCCCCATCTAGCGTGTTGGCCTTGTCGTTGCCGGTGAGCATATTGTCCTGGGCGTTGCCGGTGCCCTTTGCCGCCTTGCCGGTGAGCACGAGATGCTCCAGCGTGTCGGCGAGCGTATAGCTGCCCAGGCTGGATTTGACCGTGTCGCTGCCTTCGCCGGCAGCTTCGGTGACGACGTCGCCGCTGGCGTCCACCAGGTAGGTGTCGTCGCCGACACCGCCGGCCAGCGTATCCGCGCCCTTGCCGCCGTCCAGCGTGTCGTTGCCGGCCAGGCCGGTGAGGGTATTGGCCTTGGCATTACCGGTGAGAACATTGTCCGAGGCATTGCCGGTGACGTCGATCTGGCCCTTGCCTGTGAGGACAAGGTTCTCCACGGTGTCGCCCAGGGTGTAGTCGCCGGTGACATCGACCCCGAGTCTGATGGTGTCACTGCCTTCGCCGGCGTTCTCGGTTACGCTTTCCGTCACATCGTCGAGGATGAAAGTGTCGTCGCCCGTGCCGCCGATAAAGCTGTCCAGGCCCTTGCCACCATCCAGCGTGTCGTCGCCGGCCAGGCCGGTCAGGGTGTTGCTCTCGGCATTGCCGGTGATGCGGTTGCCGGCGGCGTTGCCGGTCAGGTCGAGTTGGCCGGTGCCGGCGAGGACGAGGTTTTCGATATTGTCACCCAAGGTATAGGTGGTGCCGCCGATATCGGTGCCCAGCCTGACCGTGTCGGTGCCTGCGTCCGCTGCTTCGGTGACGGTTTCGGTGAAGTCGTCGAGCAGATAGGTGTCGTTGCCGCCGCCGCCCGCGTAGCTGTCCACGCCGCCGGCTCCGTTCAGCGTGTTGTCGCCGGCGTTGCCGGCAATGCTGTTGGCGAGGTCGTTGCCGGTTGCGTTGAGCTTTTTGCTACCGGTGAGGGTGAGGTTTTCCAGATGCAGGCCCAGCTTGTAGTTGATGCTGGCGAGCACGGTGTCGTTGCCCGCATCGGCGCTCTCGGTCGCCTTGTCGCCCTTGTTGTCGACGACATAGGTGTCGTCGCCGCTACCACCCTTGAGGATATCCTTGCCGGCGCCGCCGTCGAGGGTATCGTTGCCGGCCAGTCCCAGCAGGGTATCGTTGCCGCCGAAGCCTTTCAGCGTGTCGTCGCCATCGGTGCCGGTCAGCGTATCGTTGCCGTCGAGGGCGACGGTGACCGCACTGTCCACCAGCAACTGTGCAGCTGCTGTTTTATGGTTGTACACGTGATAGGTGAGGCCGTTGTAGGTGACCGTGCCGGCCGAACTCCAGTGTTCGCTATCGTCTAGCGCCAGCACGTCGCCGCTGTCGCCGTCTACCACCAGTTGGTGGCGCCGTTCCGGGGCAGTGCTGTCGCCGGCGGCCAGATCGTAGCTGCCGTCTGTCCACCCGCTGGCGTTGCTGAAGCTGTTCATGCCGGCCATGTCGAGCACGTCCTGTACTTCCAGGACCAGCGTGTTGTCGCCGCTGCCGGCGAGATCGACCCGCTCGATCGATGCGATGGGCGAAGAACCGCTGCCGGGGTTGGCGATGGCGCCGAGATCGAGTTCCAACCCGCTGCCGGACAGGACGATGCTGTCGATGCCGCTGCCGCCGTCGATGCGGGCGAGCTGGCCGGCAGCCACGCCGGCGCTCAAGGCATCGATATTGTCGGCCGTGATGATGAAGCTGTCGGCCCCGGCCCCGCCATACAACACATCGCTGCCGCCGGCGCCGGAGAGGGTGTCGTCGCCGCTGCCGGCCACGATGGTGTCATTCGCGCTGCTGCCGACGAGAATATCGCTGCCGCTGGTGCCGAGCTGATCGACCTTGGAAGCCGAAAAAGCGCCGTCGGTGGCACCGAAAATGACATAGCTGCGTCCGTTGTCGCTGACGCCGGCAGCATCGCCGTACGGCGCGCCGACGATGAGATCGGCCAGGCCATCGCCGTTGACGTCGCCGGCGGCGGATACGCTGAAGCCGCTTTTGTCGTAGGCGCACTGGCCGTTGATGACGAAGCCGCCGCTGCCGGCAGCGATGTTGGAAAGGTCGATTGATGCGGTGCCGGCTTTGCCGAACACCACATAACTGCGCCCGGTATCGTAGGCGCCGCTGCTTTTCGCACCGACGATGAGGTCGGCGAGGCCGTCGCCATTGACGTCGCCGGCGGCAGACACGCTATAGCCGCTCAAGTCACCCGCGCACTGGCCATTGATGACGAAACCGCCGCTGCCGGCGGCGATGCTGGAAAGATCGACTGATGCGGTGCCGGCTTTGCCGAATACCACGTAGCTGCGTCCGGCATCGGCGCCGGCAACCGGGTCGCTGCCGGGAGCGCCGACGATGAGGTCGGCGAGGCCGTCGCCATTGACGTCGCCGGCGGATGAAACGCTACGGCCGCTGAGGTCGCCTGCGCCCTGGCCGTTGATGACAAAACCACCCGTTCCTGCCGCCACGGCCGAAAGGTTGACTGCCGTCGTTCCGGTCTGGCCGAACACCACATAACTGCGTCCGGCATTGATGCCGGCAGCAGGATCGCCGTTGGGAGCGCCAATGATGAGATCGGTCAGACCGTCGCCGTTGACGTCGCCGGCATCGGAAACGCTCCAGCCGCTGGTGTCGCCCGCACCCTGACCGTTGACGACGAACCCGCCCTTGCCGGTGGCTACGGCGGAAAGATTGACGACGGTTGTGGTCGCCTTGCCGAACACCACATAAGAGCGGCCCGCATCGGCACCGCTCGAAGGATCGCTGTTTTTTGCGCCGACGATGAGGTCGGCCAGGCCGTCGCCGTTGACGTCGCCGGCGGCAGATACGTTCCAGCCGCTCTTGTCGTAGGCACACTGGCCGTTGATGACGAAGCCGCCCGATCCCGCCGCCACGGCCGAAAGATTGACGGCGGCGGTGGCCGCCTTGCCGAACACCACGTAGCTGCGGCCGGCATCGGTGGCGCTTGAAGTGTCGCCGGCGCGTGCGCCGACGATGAGATCTGCCAGACCGTCGCCGTTGACGTCGCCGGCGGCGGATACGCTCCAGCCGCTGTTGCTGCTCGCGCCCTGGCCGTTGAGGACAAAGCCGCCGCTGCCGGCAGCAATATCGGAAAGCACGGTTTTCGTGGTGTCGGTATGGCCGAACACCACATAGGAGCGGCCGGCATCGACACCGGTGGCCGGGTTGCTGGAAGACGCCCCGACGATGAGGTCGTCCAGGCCATCGCCGTTGACGTCGCCCGCGGATGAAACGCTGACGCCGCTGTAATCGCTCGCCCCCTGGCCGGTGATGACGAAGCCACCGGTGCCGGCGGCGATAGCGGATAGGTTGATGGCAGTCATGTAGGTTCCTTGTTACAGGCGGGGCTCGATGTCTTGCGCGATTCCATTCCTGCCGGCCATTGCCGGCACGCTATTGTCGGCCGGAGCCGGAAGCACGGTCAAGCCGGGACCGGCAAACTTCACATGATTGAACAAAAAATCAATCATCCTGCAAACCGTATTTGAACCGCCAAGACGCCAAGACGCCAAGGCCGCCAATAAGAATCCTTGGCGTTCTTGGCGTCTTGGCGGTTATAGGATCATGGATGTTGCGTCCAGCCGCTAATGGAACCGATAAGTGTTCTTGCCACTCTGCTTGGCCACATACATGGCCACATCGGCCATACGCAGCAGTATGCCGGAGTCCGAGGTGTGGTCGGGGTAGATGGCGATGCCGATGCTGCCGCCGATATGGCATTGCTTGTCCGCCAGCTGTACCGGGAGCGATAGCGCGGCTATGATCTTCTGCGCGACCAGCGCGGCATTCTCGTCGCTGCCGATATCGTTCAGCACAAAGGTAAACTCGTCGCCGCCCATGCGGGCGACCGTGTCCGAGTCGCGCACGATTTCCTTCAGCCGCCGGGATACTTCCTGCAGCAGCAGGTCGCCGGCATCGTGTCCCAGCGTGTCGTTGACATTCTTGAAGCCGTCGAGATCGAGAAACAGCACGCCAATCTTGTAGCCCTTGCGCTTTGCCAGCACGATGGCGCGTTCCAATTGATCGAGGAACAGGGCACGGTTCGGCAGTCCGGTGAGGAAATCGTAATGTGCCATGTGCCTGATCTGCTGTTCGATCTGTTTGCGCTCGGTCACGTCGCGCACGATGCCGACGAAGAAGCGGTGCTCCTTCAGTGTCATTTCCGACGCGGACAATTCCATGGGGAACTGCGTGCCGTCCTTGCGGACGCCGGTCAATTCGCAACCGCGGATGCCGGCAGCACCGGCGGCCTGCCCGGTGTGAATATAGTGGTCGATATCGGCCCGGTGATCCTGCAATGAAGATTCGGTCAGCAGCATCTTCACATTGCAACCCAGAGTTTCCTCCCTGGCATAGCCGAAAATTTCCTCGGCGGCGGGGTTGAATCCCTGTATCTCGCCGGTTTCGTTGATGGTGATGATGCCGTCGATGGCATGGTTGATGATGGCCTTAAGCTGTCCCTGGCTGCTTTCCAGCTCTTCCTTGATCTGCTTCAGGTTGGTCACGATCTGCCAGAACAGCTTAGCTTCCGGGCCGCTGGTGACTTTTTTACTGGGGAACACGGCGGCGACATCGTTTGCCACCAGATCGTCATGCGTCAGGTTGTAGATGATGCAGTCGGGATGCTTGCTGCAAATCGGCAGTGCCTCGGAGATGTGTGCAAAAACCGGAATATCCAGGCTCTGCGCCAGCTTGATGCCGGGCGAGGCGTGATCCGGGTCGACTACCGCCAGCACGTTGACCAGCGCATCCTGCATGAACATTTCGAGCAGGGCCGTGCCGCCACGTCCGGCACCGACGATGAGAACAGGATGCCCGTGGATTTTTCTCGATGCCATGCTTTACTTTCCCAGGTGACGAATGCGGCTGCTTGTTGGGGAAGCAGTATAACTTAACCGAATTATTCATTACGAATCATGATGGGCGGGCAAGGTACAATGTCGCCTATGCAAGTTCCCGCCGCCATCTATTCCTTCCGTCCCTACTGGGCCAAACGTTTCGGCACAGCGCCTTTTTTGCCGATGTCGCGGGCGGAAATGGACACCTTGGGCTGGGATTCGTGCGACATCATCCTGGTAACGGGCGACGCCTATATCGACCACCCGAGCTTCGGCATGGCGCTGGTGGGGCGCCTGCTCGAGGCGCAGGGGTTTCGCGTCGGCATCATTGCCCAGCCGGACTGGCAGACGGCGGAGGCCTTTCAGGCCTTGGGCAAGCCCAACCTGTATTTCGGCGTGACCGCCGGCAACATGGACTCCATGGTCAACCGCTATACGGCGGATAGAAAAATCCGCTCCGACGATGCCTATACGCCCGATGGCGCAGCCGGCAAGCGTCCGGACCGCGCGGTGCTGGTGTATTCGCAGCGCTGCCGCGAGGCTTATCCCGATGCCACGCTGGTCATCGGCAGCATCGAAGCCAGTTTGCGCCGCATTGCCCATTACGACTACTGGTCGGACAAGGTGCGGCGCTCGGTGCTGGTCGATTCCAAAGCCGATATTCTGCTTTACGGCAACGCCGAGCGCGCACTGGTGGACTTGACCCACAGGCTCGCCAAGGGCGAGAAAGTCGCAGAGATTACCGACCTGCGCGGCACGGCGTTTTTGCGCCGCGGTTTGCCGCAAGGCTGGACGGAGCTGGATTCCGCCGAGATGGACCGGCCCGGCAAGGTGGATACGCATCCGGACCCATATGCGATGGAGCCGGCGCTGGATAAAACCGGGAAATCCTGTGCGGCAACCGCCGGCGAAGCCGCTGCCAATGATGCCCAAACCAATGTGATCCAGTTTCACCGCAAACCCAGGGCCGACCGCACCCGTCAGGTCGTGCGTCTGCCGGCATATGAGGAAGTTTCCCGCGACCCGGTCATGTACGCCCACGCCTCGCGCATCCTGCATCTGGAATCCAACCCCGGCAATGCCCGGGCACTGGTGCAGCGGCACGGCGACCGCGATGTCTGGCTCAACCCGCCGCCGATTCCGCTCACCACCAGAGAGATGGACTACGTTTTCGAGCTGCCCTATGCACGGGGACCGCACCCGGCCTATCAGGGGGCGAAAATCCCGGCATGGGACATGATCCGTTTCTCGGTCAACATCATGCGCGGCTGCTTCGGCGGCTGTACCTTCTGCTCCATCACCGAGCACGAAGGCCGCATCATCCAGAGCCGTTCGGAACAATCCATCCTGCACGAGATCGAGGAGATCCGCGACAAGGTGGAAGGCTTCACCGGCATCATCTCCGACTTGGGCGGCCCCACCGCCAACATGTACCGGCTGGCGTGCAAGGATCCGAAAATCGAATCCGCCTGCCGCAAGCTGTCGTGCGTTTATCCGGACATTTGCGACAACCTCAACACCGACCACTCGGCACTGATCCATTTGTACAGAAAAGCACGCCAGATCAAGGGCGTGAAGAAAATCCTGATCGGTTCCGGGCTGCGTTACGACTTGGCGGTGAAGTCGCCAGAATACGTCAAGGAACTGGTACAGCACCACGTCGGCGGCTATCTCAAAATCGCCCCCGAACACAGCGAAGAAAACGTGCTGTCGAAAATGATGAAGCCCGGTATGGGCGCCTACGACCGATTCAAGCAGATGTTCGAGAAATTCTCGAAAGAGGCCGGCAAGGAACAGTACCTGATTCCGTATTTTATCGCCGCCCATCCCGGCACCACCGACGAGGACATGCTCAACCTGGCGCTATGGCTCAAGCGCAACAATTTCAGGCTGGACCAGGTGCAGACCTTCACCCCGACGCCGATGGCGATGGCGACGGCGATGTACCACTCCGGCAAGAACCCGCTGCGCAAGGTCACCAAAACCAGCGAGGATGTGGCGATCCCCAAGGCCGGCGGCAAGCGCAGGCTGCACAAGGCCTTTTTGCGCTATCACGACCCTAACAACTGGCCGTTGCTGCGCGAGGCGTTGAAGGCCATGGGCAGGGCGGATTTGATCGGGAATGGCAAGAAGCAGCTGGTGCCGGCTTTCCAGCCGGCTGGGGCGGCTGTGCCGTCAGGCAGGCGGCGTTCGGGAGAGGTCAAGGCGCGGGTGGGTGGATTCAAGAAGCCGGCGCCTCGGCATTACTAGGTCGGAAAAACTGGTGCAAGTTGGAAAGCGCTGCCGTAGCCGGGGATTCAGTTCTGAGCGCTGGTTAGTTCGCGAGGACGGCCTAACCGACATGCCTGGCCAACTGTTTCAGCACCCCTTGCACGTCTCCTACCACCCATAGTTCCGCGATTTTTCCATCGACGAAAGTAAACGCGGCGATGCCGTCCCATTTGAGTCTTGCATTGGTGGGCGCGAAGCCGAAAAATTCGCCGCGGTGTATGCCGGAATACAGCATGCGGGCATAGACCTTGTCGCCTTCCGCCACCATGTCGACGATCTCGCAGCGGTATTCGCCCAGCGCCTGACGCACGAAATCGAGGTAGCCGGCAAAGCCGGTATGGCCGTGTTGCATTAATCCCAATGAGCCGCGAAAGGTGATGTTTTCGTGCAGCAGTTCCGGAATCATTTCCTTGTCGGCATTGTTCCAGATCGCCTCATAAAAACGGCGGACGGTTTCCTTGTGGTCGAGCATTGCTCAGTCTTGCAATTTATAGAATCGCTCGGCCAGCGTCTTGCCGTCCTTGATGGCATCCAGCCGGTCGCCGGCGGCCTCACCCAGTTTGGCCAGACGGTCATCCGGGTGCGGGTGGGTCTTGAACAGCAGCGCGACACGGCCGTCGTCCTTGCTGGCATGGCCGATTTCCTGCAACACTTCGGGCAAGCCGTAGGGGTCGTAACCGGCGCGGGCGGCGAGGATGACGCCGATGCGGTCGGCTTCGAATTCGGCGTCTTTGTCCAGGCTGCGTGCGCAGATTTCGGCGCCGCTGCCGATCAGTTTCTTCACGTTGTCGCTGTTTTTGCCGACCTGCTCACCCAGTACCCCGGCCCCCAGGTCAAGCAATTGCTGTTTCTGCAGGACCTTGAGATGGTGCTTTTTGATGACGTGACCGATTTCGTGGGCCATTACGCCGGCAAGTTCGGATTCGTTCTTCAGCGTGCGGTAAAGACCTCGGGTGATCATGACATAGCCGCCGGGTGCAGCAAAGGCATTGACATCGCTGGATTCGATCACGCCGAAGTGCCAGGGCAGCTCGGGGCGTTCGCTTTGCGACGCCACCCAGCGGCCGACCTGATTGACGTATTTCTGCAGTTCGGCATTCTTGACCAGTGGGGCAGCGCCCAATAAGTTGCCGGTGATCTCGCGGCCGATCTGGATCTCTTCGGTCTTGGAGGTCTTGCCGATTTTCAGGCTTTTGCCGCCGAGCGCATTGCCGAGGTCGAATGCGTGGGCGGGCAGGGCGGTAAGAAAAACCGGCAGAATTAAAGCAATTAACCACGGGGAACACGGAGAGCATAGGGATGCTTTATGTTTCCCCCGTGGTTCAAATGCAGTTGTATCGATAAGCGATGTCATTGTGCACCTCCCTGTGGTTCCGGCAGGTAGTCTATTTTCTGTGCGCTCAAGCCGCCGGCGACCGCGAATTTTTTCGCTTGTGCGGTGCCGATGGTGTAGGACTCCAGCGTCTTGACCTCTGCTTCGTTGAACTTGGCGGCCTTGAGCTCTTCTTCGTTGAGGCCGCGCACGCCGGTGGTTGAAACCACCTGACCGGTACCAGAGCGCCCGCTGGCCAACGCGAGTACGCCGCCGGCCTCGCTGCCGCTGCCGCTGCGCTTGACCGAGAGTAGGCGTACCCAGCCCTGGGATTTTGCCGTTTTTACCTTGAGCCAGGCGCCTTTCTTTTCCAGAATATCCAGCTTGTCGCCGCGGGTGAGAGTGCCGGCCGTTTTGGCGTCGCTGTAGGGTTCGGCTTTCAGGCTGTCGTTCTTGAGGGCCGAGCCGGTCTCGCCGGCGCTGGCCATGCCGGCCGCCAGCATGAAAGAAAATATCAGCCATCGGAGTTTCATAGGTTAGGTTCCTGTCGATCCAGTTTCAGAATAGCTTGCGCGAACAGGCTGCGCCATTGCGCGGCTGCGGTTTTCGTACTGTCCAGCAGGCCCGTTTGCACGGCATGGCGGATGGTCACCTGGGTCGGTATACCCGAACTCCGCAGTAGCACCGGCAGCCGTTCGAGCAGTCGTTGCATGTCCTGGCTGGCTTGCTGGACAGCAATGCCGCGCCAGCTGATCAGCAGTATTTCGCTGAACAAGTCCCACGTACCGGAGTGCAAGCCCTTGAGTATTTCGACATCGCACTGCACGTCGGGTTCGGCCTCGAGTGCGCGGCGGATCTTTCTCATGGCGGCTTCCCCCAGCGGACTTCCCGCTTCCAGCGAGATGGCTGCCAGTGCGACCTGTGTGCCGTTGCCGGCAAGCGGTACGCAATTGAACTGGCGTGACCAGGCGCGGTCGTTGGCCAGCGCGTAGATCTTTGCGATGCCGAAACACGCGACCGCCCAGGTCACCGGAGCTGTGAGGTCGATATAAAAGTTGGACAAATTGAGGCCGACGTAGGAAATGGCCAGCAGCAGCAATTGCGAGCGGGTGAACAGCTTGTCGAAACGCTCGCGCTCCACATTGCGGTAGAACGCCATGGCCGTCAGCCAGATGGCGATCAGGCTGAGCACGATATAAGCCCCCTGGCCGCGCCAGAACTTGAGATCGTCGTCATGCTTGAGGTTGTCGATGGCGGTGGCGAGGATCTCCACACCGGGGTGCAGTTTGGCCATGGGGGTGGCCTTGAGGTCGAACAGGCTGGGGGCGGTACTGCCGATGATGACGATCTTGCCGGTGAATTCGTCGGCCGGACGTTTGGGTGCCTTGGCCGTCATGTCCTGATAGACGTCGCTGAAGCTGATATTGCGGTAGGTAAACGGTCCGCCGCGCCAGTTGACGAGCATGTTCTGCGGCGGCATGGCGCTGTCGGTCCGCACGAAATTGGCGACTTGCAAGGGCAGCGATGGCAGCCGCCAGCCATCCTTATCGTGCCATAGCGGGTATTCGCGCACCACGCCATCGATATCGGGGTCGATGTTGTGCGTGCCGAGCCGGCCGGACTTGAGGGCGGCTTCGAAATGCGGCAGCACGACGGCGACAGTCGCCAGCGGGTCGCCTTTGCCGTCGATGGCCTGTACGCCCGGCAACATGGCGGGTTTTACCTGGCTCAGAGCATCATGTTGCTGCGGCAGGCGCAGAAAAGGAAAAAAGACATTATCGACAGCGGCGATAGTCTCGTTGAAATAGGCATCGCTGTCCGGGTTCTGCAGGTCGGCATCGGAAAACAGGATGTCGAAAACGATGGCCTTGGGTTTTTGCGCTTCCAGCTTTTCGACGAATTCGCCGAACACCTGCCTGGGCCAGGGCCAGCGGCCGTAATCGGGGGCCAGTGCGGCGAGGCTGGCTTCGTTGACGTCGATGATGACGATATTGGGGTCGGGCTTGGGGACGACGATGCGGTGGCGTACGACAAAATCGAACGCCTTCTGTTTCATGTTGGCGCCGACATGGAAAATGCTGGCATCGACCAGTACGCCCAGCGATAACAAGGCAGCCAGATAGAGGTAGAAGTTGCCCTGCAGCCGTTCCGCCAGCAGCGTGGTCAGGCGGGTATATTCGAAACTGAGCCGGCTGAGCACGGTGAGTGAGGCGCTACGCGTTACGGCCGATGCGCCGCTCGGCAGTCATGAGTTGGGCATTGAACAGGCGCGGGTTGAACGGTTTTTTCATATAGGCATCGGCGCCAGCTTCGATGGCCTCGATCTGGCGATATTCGTCCTCCAGCGCGGTGAGGACGATGTAGTACATATCCTTGCCCCAGGTCTGGTCGCGGATGGCCTTGCACAGGGAAACGCTGTCCAGTTCTGGCATCATCCAGTCGGCCACGATGACATGAGGCTTGGCATCGGCAGCGATTTCAAAGGCTTGCCGGCCATTTCTGGCTGTCAATACAGTGTGTCCTGCCGTGCGGAGTATCTGGCCGATCATGGATAACAAGGTTTCATCCTCGTCCGCGATCAGGACGCGCAAGGGGCGTAGGGTCTGCTGCTGAACAGTTGGGGTTTCCGCCAGGCTTGAAGAATGCGCCATGGATTCCGGCATGGTAAAAGCCGGCAAGGCCGTTGTCCTGATGTTGAGCAGCTTGCCCCAGTCATCCCACTCGCGCGATGTCTGGTTGGCAATATCGACGATCTGTTCAGCGCCGATACCCAAGGTGCTGCCCAGTAGAAAAAGCTGCTCCAGCATGGTTTCGCGTGCGCTTTCAGGGGCTTGGAAAGTATCGGCGATCAGTGCGGCGAGTCGCAGTGTGTAGGTCAGCTTGCGCTGGCGCGAACCCTCGGCAAAACCCGAGATTTCAGGGTTTTCATGAAACGATACGGCATCGACGAACAGCTTGGGTATGCCCCAGTCGGTCATCATCTCGGCGGACAGGGTACGGTGGCTCAGACCGAAACGCTCGGTTTCGGCGGCGGCGATGACATCCATCGATTTTCCGGCGAGCGCTTCGAGCAGGGCCGAATAGGCCTCGGGACGAACCGCCGCGATGCCGAGTTGGCCGATGCCGGAAAGCAGACCGCAGGTGAACATTTCAGCCGGTGGCGCGATGCGGATAGCCGCACCGATGGCCTGTGCGGCGCTGGCCATGGCGACCGAGCGCGCCCAGTAGCGCGAGTAATTAAAAGCCTTGCACGCGCCTTCCTGATATGAAGTGACCAGCGAGAATCCGAGTACAACCTGGCGCACGGCGTGGATGCCGATCAGTATCAGCGTGTCTATCGTGACCGAGGCGATAGGCCGGGATTTGTTGGGGTTGGCGACGTTGGCGATCTTGATGATGCGTCCGGCCAGGACCGGATCAGCCTGGATGGTGTGGGCGAGCTCCGGCAGCGAGACATTCTCGCGCTGGCACAGCTTCATGATGGTCAGCGCCACGCCCTTGGGCGAAGGCAGGGCCCCCGAGGCTTTGAGATCGGCAAAATCCAGTTTGTCGCTCACTTGGTCGTCCTGAATATTTTGCCGAAGTGTTGCACAAGGCCGCAGGAATGGCAATGGAAGAAGGTATGGCAATTGCATCGGCGTAATGCCCCGTGCGCTATAATCCGGAGATGCTTGAAATCATCATGATCGTATTGTTGGGCGCTGTACTGCTGACCGTGGCCTGGATCGCCGTGCGGATGCGTGGAGCCGATAATGCGCAGCGCGATGTCATGGCCTGGCAGGAAGAAAAGCACCGCGCCATGCTGCGCGATCTGCATGATGGCCTCAACAAGCTGGGTGACCGTCTGGTCGCCAGTGCAGGCGAATCGGGCGAACGACTGCGAGCCTCGGTGGCACAGGAACTCAAGGCCACGCGCGATGCCATGCTGGCGTTACAGCTTTCCCAGAGCGAAAGCCTTGCCGCCACGCGCGAACAGGTGCTGGAAAAACTGCACCAGACCTTGTCCGAACAGGGCAAGGCCGAACAGGAGCTGATGCAGGCCACCATGCGTAACGCTACGCTGCAACTTACCGGCACGATTGAAAATCTGACCAAAACCGTCGATGCGCGCCTGCTGGAAATCAGCGGCAAGGTGACCGAGCGTCTCGATGAAGGCTTCAAGAAAACCAACGAGACATTTGTCAGCGTGATGGCGCGGCTGGCGACGATAGACGAAGCGCAGAAGAAGATCGACAGCCTGACGACCAACGTGGTCAGCCTTCAGGAACTGCTGGGCGACAAGCGCTCGCGCGGGGCGTTCGGCGAGGTGCAGCTGGAAGCGCTGGTACGCAACATCATGCCGGCAACGGCGTTTGCAATGCAGTACAGCCTGCCCAATGGCACACGCGTCGATTGTGCGTTGTTTCTACCCGAACCGACCGGCATGGTGGCGGTCGATTCCAAGTTTCCGCTGGAAAATTATCATCGCATGTTCGAGGCCGGCTTGTCCGAGCCGGATCGCTTGCTGGCGCAAAAGCAGTTCAAGGCCGACGTCAAGAAACATGTGGACGATATTGCTGCCAAATACATCATCCCCAACATCACCTCCGATGGGGCCGTGATGTTCGTGCCGGCCGAGGCGGTGTTTGCCGAAATTCACGCCTATCACCCGGACGTAGTCGATTACGCCATGAGCAGGCGGGTGTGGGTGGTATCGCCGACCACGCTGATGGCGGTACTGAATACGGCGCGCGCTGTGCTCAAGGACGTGGAAACGCGCAAGCAGGTACACATCATCAAGGATGAACTGGGCAAGCTGGGCAAGGAGTTCAGCCGCTTCGACGTGCGCATGAAAAAACTCGCCGACCATATCCGTCAGGCACACGAAGACGCGCTGGATGTGCACACCACCAGCCAGAAAATCAGCCGCCGTTTTCAGGCTATCGAGGCGGTGGAGTTGGAAGGGGAGGCGCCGGTAGCGATTGCGGTGCTGGATGAGGACAGGGAATGAACCATGGGGAGCATGGGAGGGGAAACCTTTCGTTTCCCCCGTGTCCCCGTGATTAAACAAGGTGTAACGAGGTAAACATGGAAGACGAAAGCATGCTGATCATGCTGATTCAGCAATATTCATCGAAATTCGGCATCACCTTCAGTTCGAAGGCGATGGACGACGAAGACACCAAGCAAAAGGCGATGGTACTGATGATGCAGGCGATCAGCGGCAACCGGGGCCCGGTGACTGACGAGGATCTGGGGCTTTGAGCCTGAAGGTACTGTATTTTGCTCGCCTGCGGGAAATCGTAGGCATTGCTTCCGAGGAACTGCCGTTGCCGGAAGGCGTGACCGATGTTGCCGGGTTGCGGGGCTGGCTGGCTGGCCGTGGCGGCGTGTGGCAACAGGCGCTCGATGGTTGCCGCCAGATACGCGTTGCGGTCAATCAGGAACTGGTTGCCGACACCTCGGCGGTCGGGGATGGCGACGAAGTGGCTTTCTTTCCGCCGGTGACGGGGGGCTGATGGCGATCCGCGTACAGCAGGAAGATTTCGATACGGGGGCGGAGATTGCCCGCCTGCGCCGCACCGATCCCGGTATCGGTGCGGTGGCGGTGTTTGTCGGGCAGGTGCGCGACATGAATGACGATGCCGTGATCGGTACCCTGACGCTTGAGCACTATCCCGGCATGACCGAGAAATCGCTGGCCGACATTGTCGAAAAAGCGAAATCGCGCTGGCAGTTTCACGATGCGTTGGTAATTCACCGTATCGGCGAATTGCAGCCGCTCGATCAGATCGTGCTGGTGGCGGTAGCGGGCAGCCATAGAGGCGAGTGTTTCGCCGCCTGCGAATTCATCATGGATTATCTGAAAACCGAAGCACCGTTCTGGAAGAAAGAACAAACTGCACAAGGCGAGCGCTGGGTCGATGCCCGCGTCAGCGACGATGCGGCCAGATTACGCTGGGAACATTAAGGAAGCCCTGAACAAGTCTGCCGCCCTGTAAAATTGTGAATGAGCCAACCACTCTCTCAAGCCACCATGAAACAAATGAGTTTTGCCGCCAGTGAATACGTGAA
>Ga0172373_10000187_pt1 | contig 95360 bp, 89 predicted proteins | sample Lak10m_2_FD_114546 | JGI IMG/M metagenome (GOLD analysis project Ga0172373, IMG submission 114546) | Freshwater microbial communities from Kabuno Bay, South-Kivu, Congo - kab_092012_10m | ecosystem: Environmental > Aquatic > Freshwater > Lake | place: Democratic Republic of the Congo...
CAACTTATTTATACCCGCTACAAACTTGCGCTTATACAACCAGATTCGGTATGTTTAGGGAAGTTTTATAGCGTATAATATCATAAAGATAAACTAATTTATAAATCGTCAAAAGGACTCTTTATCTGTTGTATGTTCTTTGTACTCACATGCGTATATATCTCCGTTGTCTTTGAAGAATTATGTCCCAGTAATTCTTGAATATACCTCAGATCGGTTCCGTTTTCCAATAAATGAGTGGCATAACTGTGCCGCAACCAATGTAAGGTAGCAGGCTTATTTATACATGCTTTTTCCAAAGCTTGATTTAATACTTGTTGTATACTGCGTTCACTGTATTTTTCTCCCGCTTTTTGCCCTTCGAACAACCATATCTTCGGTCGATATAGTTTATAGTATTCTCGGAGTAGGGTAATGATCTTGGTGCTCAAAGGAACTATTCTGTCTTTTTTTCCTTTTGATTGACGGATGATTACTAGTTTTCGATCGGAATGTATATCTTTTAAAGTCAAATTCAACAATTCACTCCTACGCAACCCGCAGGCATAGATTAGGCTGAGCATTGCACGGTGTTTTATATTAACAGGTGCTTCAAGGATCGCCTTCACCTCTTCTTTACTTAGTACATTGGGTAAGCGTTTCTCCCGACGCGGACGGTGTAGGTTGTCTGTATCCATGTTTTTGTTGTATCGCTTGCGGTAAAACAACTTTATGGCATTAATCACTTGATTCTGAAAACTCACCGACAATCCTTTTTTCAAAATATAGTCATTGTTGAAACGGATAACATCGTCAGTATCCAATTCATAGATGAGTTTTTCTCCGCAAAACCTGAAAAAAGTCTTCAACGAATCGCTGTAGGTTTTGATCGTATTGGGACTGTATCTTTTAGAGCGTAAATAGTTTTCAAAATGAAGCAATTGTTCGATGTGTTCTTCTCTTAGTGCAGTGAACTCAACTGATTTGGTAGGTGAAACAACAATCGACTTGCCTAGGGAGGTTGGATAAGCTTTTTTGTTTACTGGGTTTGTGGTAGCATCTAAATTGACCCAAGCAATTCCCCTAAATTCAGCAAGCAAAAGTTGTATGATTTGTGGCTCATCAGGCAATTGCCAAGATTTGTTTTCGTTATTCCAGTGTATGCTCGGAAAGGCTTTGAGCTTGTTGTAAATTTCTTTGTCGAAGGTGTGTTTTACAAAAAGCAAACGGGTTCCTTCGGAACGAGTCACGGTCAGTTGTTTCATGGTTAAGATTTGGTTACCTTAAGTTAATGATTAAATCCTTATACAATGCTTTTTTTTACTAAGAATAGATTAAAAAGATTCTGCAACCATAAAATAGAAGTACCCACCTTCTTTGCCATAACCGTAGTCTAGGCGTACATTCAAACGCTCTGCTGGATTTACAACAAAACGTAACCCTGCACCAATGGAATATTTTAATTGGCCGATGTTAAGCTTGGAATGTTGTCCAAAGACATCGCCAATACTAGCAAAGGTTACTCCACCGAAACGCCAAAAGAGTGGAAAACGATATTCTAATTGTGATCCTACGAAATGATTGTCTCGGAATCTGTTCTTGGGGTATCCCCTCAGGAGATCATCATTACCAAGTGTGGACATATCCAGGAATGGAACATCTCCAAAAGTGAACCTTGCTTTTGTTTGCCAGGCTAAGATATGTTTCGGTTTTACTTGCCAATACTGCTGATAGGTACCATTGATGTTGATAAATCCAAATGTGCTACCTAATGGGCGTAGAAAGAAATAACTCGATACTTCGGCTAATTTACCTTTAAACGGATTGATTATATTATCCCGCGTATCAAGCGTCGCAACCAATCCCAAGGCAGATCCAACAGCACCAGCATAGCCTGTTACAGTACCAGATTCCAACTGACCTCCTGCTTGGTATCCAAATCCATATTCATATTCCAATTCGTAGTCGAAGCCGACAAATAAACCTGGTTTAATACGTTTTAATTGAAGTGATTTTAATTGAAACAGGTTGTAATTATACTTTTCTTCATCGCCTTTTTGTGATAGGTTACCAAGCCCATAGAATCGGTCTGGGAAATCCCTGAAACGAATATCACCTTTGAATAAAAAACGCTCATTTCGAGCAAAAATATTCCAGGTCGACCAAATATCCAGTTGTTTATTCTGTGTATAATCTGCCAAAAACTGAACGTAAGACATCCGCGTATTGATATCTGATGTGGTTCTTGGTTTTAACTTAAAATAGTATACTCCGGCACCTCCGGCCGCCCAACGGGTATCTGGTGTATAATAAAGCAGCGGGAGTATAAACGTTCCATTTTTTTCAGTAGAAATCGTGTCGTCAAGTTTTGAAAAACCTAAAAATTTCCTTGGGGTTTTATGTGGCGTATGCTGCTGTGAAAGGAAAGGAAATTGGACCAATGTGAATGAACAAATCAGACCAAATTGTATCATGAAATGACGAAGTAGAAACCGAAGCAGAATGTTCATTACTAATTCAAATAATTTTAACCACAAATGTTGTTCAAAAATAGGTATTCAATAAGCTGATTTTGCAGTTAACTTTAAACTTTGGTTGAAGTACCCCTAAGTTTAAGTATATACAATATAAAGTTATCTATAGAGCTAATTGCTATCCTAAAACGGCAATTTAATCCCGTTGTTAACTAGGTTTAATTTTAAACTAAAACGAATGCGCTCAGCAATGCCTTGATCGACAAATGAATTTTTCAATGCACCAGACAGGTAAAGTGGCATATACACACCAAGAATGTTTCTAACGCGCAAACCAATGCCGGCGTCTGCTAGTGTTTGTGTACCTGAAGCACCACCAAAAGCGCCTAAATCTGCAAAAGCACCCAAAAAGCCAAGTTTCGGAATAGGTAAAGGTACATATACATTGGTACTCGCTATCCACGTTGTTGTGTTACCATACCAGCTGCTGGTATGAAAGCCTCCCATGTTATCTAAACGCTGTTGCGACCACATGCCAGATACCGCCATCCGGTCTATAAAATAATCTTCTAAGAATAAATCTTGTTGACCCGTAGCGCCTTGCATCGATAAACTATACGGGTAAGGGTTGCTGTTGTTTTTAATGCGAAAAGCGTAATTGTTGCCATAAAATGCGCGCAGTTCAAGTGTTCGTTTCATGCGCTTTCTGAGGTATCTAAATGCATAGGTCAACTCACTGGAAAATCGACTAAGGTCTACCTCTTTTCCCGTAATAACGTCGTTACGCAAATTCAACTTAACCTGGTGGTCGGGATGTTTGAAATCAATGGTGTACCGCGCAAATCCTCCGGCGTATCGTTTGCTCATACTGCTGTTGATGTCATAATTGGCAATACCTTGCAGGTTAACTTGCTGCGAAAAAGGGGAGTGCTTATGATTCCTAAACTTGAAAGACCAGCGTGGTGCAACTGCAAAATAACTACCAGCCTGTTTCTCACTGGTATATCCCGCTTGGGTTTTAAAGGACTTGATAGAAAGGCCCAGGTTCGATAATTGAATCCATCCTTTGGGATGCATGCTGTAGGTGAATTCTCCAATTCCTGAAATCATGTTTCTTCCAGTGCTATACAAGGGTGCAACCAGGTATTGAAAACGATTAAAAGGTACGCCGTAGTTGTGGAAAACCGCACCGATCATGAGCTTGTCGTATGCATTTGCTGCTAGTGCGGGTGTCCAGAAAATGGTTGTTTTATCGGCTTCATGATCACCTGTTAAGGCTTCAAAACGTATGGGTTCAATGCGATGAAAAGCTTTACTTGCAATCCAAGTATTATTTTGTCGATACAATTCAGGGATATCTTTCGTCGCATCTAGTTGAAGTACGTCGAATTGATCAGCGTTTAAATTAAGTTCAACAATTTTTGAACGTTTCTCTCCACTTACCCAAACATCCAATACCTGTTCGCCATTTTTAAAGGCATTCAACTGTATGGGGCCGTTAACGTTTCCTGTATTCCGTAGTTTAACACGTGTGCTTGAGGTGCCCGGTTTAACGCGTTTAATCGCATAATCGATGTAGTTCGTAGTTTGAATTAAATCGTTAAAAAACCAGCTCAACTCCTTACCCGAAACAGTTTCCATGATTTGACGTAAATCTGCTGGTTCAGGATGCTTAAATTTCCACGTATCAAAATAGGTGCGCATGCATGAATCAAATACGTTGTCACCCAAGTAGTCTTTCAAGTAGTAAAATACGGCACCTGTTTTTTCATACATGATGGCTCCATAATTCGTTGAAGTGAAATCAGCAGAATGCGTTTCTATGGGTTGATCGATGCCCAACATAGCACAACCACGGTAGGAAATATCAGCCAAGTCGTGGTGGTTGAGTCCTTTCATGTGTAATTTGCCAGCAAAAAGTTTCGAAAAATCGGCGTTTTCCGGGTACTTGGTTTGTACATACCTGATTTCATTGAGGGTGTTGATGCCCTCATCCATCCATCCGTGAACACGCTCGTTGGTTCCGAGAATTCCGTAGAACCAATTGTGACCAACCTCATGAACAATCACTACCTCCAATTCTCGCGGATCACTGGTACTGCCTATGACCGTAACATTGGGGTATTCCATACCTCCACCGGCAGATATGGTACCATCGATTGCTGTAACTTGATTGTAAGGATAATCACCATTCCATTTGGAGTAAAAATACGTTCCGTCATTGATATATTCAATGGCGTTTTCCCAAGCTGATGCATTTTGTGGTGTATACATTGCCCAAGTTGTTACCTTTCTTCCAGAATGAGGTAAGGCTACCTCTCCTTTACGCACGATGAAACGCTTATCTGCAAACCAAGCAAAGTCATGAACCCGTGATTGCGTATAGCGAACGGTCTTCCAAGTACTGTCGCTTTTGGGAAAGGTTAATTCTGTGGATTGCTCTTTGGCACGTGCATCTAGAAATGTTTTTTCCGATGCTGTTTGTAAATCGCCAGTGGCACCAATGACATAATTGGAAGGTAGGGTGATCGAAACATCAAATGAACCATATTCGGAGTAAAACTCGCCTTGATTCAAGTAAGGAATAGGGTTCCAGCCGTGCTTATCGTATACCGCTGGTTTTGGATACCATTGGGTGATTTGATAGGATTGATCTATGTGCCCCAATCGAGAAATGGTTCCGGACGGAATTTTAACATGGAAGGGTGTAGATACAACCAAACGACCTCCTGGTGCAAGCGGGGTATTTAAGGTAAGGATACAAATGTCTTGGTGTTTTTCATCGTATCGCCAGGTAACGGTTTGCCCGTCAATTTTAAAGGCTAAACCATCTATTGATCCGCGATCAGCTTCCGGACCATAATACAACGCGCTTGCACCGTTCTGATATAATTGTTTAGCTAAAGCTGAATGTTTATCGCGGTATGCATTCGGCCATAAATGAATGTACAATTCGTGCAAAACATCTGGGGAGTGATTGATGTATTCAAATGTTTCATTGGCTTGAAGGGTGTGAGCTACGTCATCCAAACGGACATCAAGCGTGTAATTTACTTCTTGTTGCCAATAAGCCTGTCCGATTACTTGTTGTGAAAAAAGCAATATAATGGTGAAAACGAAAGAAATATTACGCATAGTTGAGTTTTTCATAAATATACTGGATATAACCACGCACGATGCACGAATCATATCGATGGTTTAAATTTCAGGGATTCAGGTTTTATTCCATGATGAAGCAACATAAAAAAAAGGTCGACTGAATAGTCGACCTTGTCTGCGGCAGTAAAAATTGTCCGCTATTAATGCATTTGTTCGTCTTCTTTTGGATCTGGAGGGAACAGTTTGGGTAAATCTGCTTTTCCTTGCAAACGATCCAACATTTCTTCTAATTGTGAAATGGATAAGCCCTTCGCAATGATCTTTTTGTCCTTATCCAAAATAAATACGCGTGGAGTAGAGTAGATATCATACGTTTGAGCGTAATTCAAGGATTCCAAGGTTGTAAATTTGGGTACAAATTCACGGGCATCTTTCATTGCCGCTTGAAACAAAGGTTCTGTAACAGCTACGTTGATGAAGGTTAAGTTGTTGTCTGCAATATACTTTTTCCATTTTTTAAACTCTTCACCTACTGCTTTTCCTACAGCAAACACCTCAATGTTTCTGGCCTTCAATTTTTCTTTGTATAGACGCTCCAATTTGGGTGTGGTTTGCTTACAATGACCACACTCTGGATCCCAAAAATAGAGGATGGTATACTCAGATTTCAAACTGTAAAAGTCGTGCCATTTGGTATCAGAACTATCGCGCAAGATCAGGTTAGGAGGTCGTATACCCATCACTGTGTTTTTCTGATAAGGAACTTTTTCACATAAATCCTCCAATTTCTCAGGGGTTACCCAAAAAGCAGGCGACTTTCCTTGACTGTTTTTAGAGCAATAGTAACGATCCAACATCATGATGTAAACTTTGTCAATTCCCATAATGTTGCTTTTTCCATAACTGGAAGTAATCCAAGAAACACAATATTCAAATGTTTTTGAATTGGGGTTCAAACGGTCACACAATTGATAGGCATAATACAAGACGGTATCCCAATGCTGAATCATCATGGTTTTACTGAAGAAGAATTCCAATTTATTATGGAAAATGGCTGAATTCGTCAAACGGTCATCATTCAAATCCATATTATCCCAGTAATGTTTTTGGAAATAGCGGTACTTGAACAACGAATCAACAGTACCATCAGCATTGTAATGTGTGTCTTCTGGTATAACCGGGTCGATAGTCATCTTAATCAACTTGCCAACATATTTGTTCTGATGTTCAGCAATAAGCTTGTTCTGATAATCGATAACTTCTTTGTTCAAGACATCAATTCGATTTGAAATTTCTTTGGTTCGTGGTGAATTTTCACCAAGTGTTTTTTTCTCGTTACTCAAATCGTTGATTTCTTTTTTACGTGGTGTGATGTAGTGGATAAAATCAATGAAAATTTTGTTTTCTACAGACTTTTTTACTTTCAGGTTCTCCGTATAGTCTGGTCCTTTTGTTTCGAGGTACACTTCCGGTTCATTGTTGTGTAAGAACTCAAAATATTTCGTTCCTGGAAGCAACAAGGCCATCACACCCGGTTGTTGTTTCGACCCGTCAAACTCGACATAGCCATTTTTCATTTCAGCTGTATCGGCATAGTATAAACTTTTACCGAAATACTTCACTAAAAATACGGTCGTATCCTTTTGTCCTTCGACGCGTAATTTGATCTTCTGTGCAAAGGCTGCACTTGTTACCGATAAGATTGCAATTAAAATCCAATGCTTCATGGGTTCTTTTTTTGATGAATTTATGTGTCTTGACGTTGCAAAAATAGCAAAGCACGCTACATTAACACTTTTTTAACGCCAGTCTTTAATTTTCTTTGATTAGGTTGCTTGATTTACCTCGCGTTTTGCCGTTTTCATACTGCTAAAAATAAAAACCACATAGGTCACAACACACACGGCTATGGCCTCCCAAGAAATGCGCGTGTCAAGGTATAAACCGCCAGCATGAAAGGTGCGATCTACCAAGAGCTTTACACCGATAAAACTGATCAATCCAAGTAAACAGATGACACCGAAAACACGTACAAAATATTGGCTAAACGTGTGTGAAATGTTCTCATGGGCATATCCCAACCGGATCAGTGTACTGATTTCATAGCGGTTTTTACTAAACAGGAGTTGCATATACTGAATCAGTACTAACCCTGCCAGAAATACTGCGATGGCAGCAATGCATAAGATGACAAAAAACAGGGTGCCAACCACACTTTTGAGTCGTCCAATCAACACTTGAGCATTTTTGGATTCAAGTCCGCGCTCACGCATAAACTGTTCAACTTCACCAAATGCACCTTCCTTGCTCTGCAACATAATTTGGGTGATTTTGTCTTGTGCACCCTTTCCGTAATGCATGTTGCCATACTTCATAAAGGACGCTGGAACAAGTATAGAAGATACTTCATTGGTAAAGCCGATGATGCGTGCGTCTACCCATTCTTTTTTAGTGCTTGATTTAAGCGTAAACCGAAAACGGATATCCTTGGCAAGTTCTTCTGAAACTTGGGGAATTCCGCTTGCACTCATAAAGGTATTTAGCATGGTTAAAAAATCGCGAGGAAGTATTATCGGGACGTAAGTTGAGCTGGTATCCCAATTCCATCGAACGGTTTGTACATCCAAAAAGCTAGGTGAAATACTTTGTATAAAAACATCTGAACGAAATCTTGGTACTAAAGGATCTGCTGTTTCAAAGGAAATGTCAAAATTGTTGCACAACACAGGTTCCACTGAAGCAATGAAGGGTTTAGAACCAATTTTTTGAATTTCGCGTCGCGTAAAATCTGTCTTGGCCAAATTCAATGTGTTTGAACTGGTAACGCGTTTTTGAACCAAAATGACATTAGGCCCCAGCATGTCTGATCCCTTACCAAACTCAAATACCTTGACTAAGTAATGGGTGGAAGTAACCAAAAAGGTGAGTCCTAAAAAGGAGCCTAGCGCAGCAATGTAAAGTTGCCGCTTTTCTTGGTGCCGAAAAAATAGTTGTCTCAACATGGCTTATAGGTTAAGGATGTGATCATAGTGTAGCTTGTGGAAATCACCTAATGTCGTGATAAGCGATCCAGCTCCCAAGGTCTGGCAACGTTCGCGAATCAGTTGTAAGCACAAAGCGGTATTTTCTTCGTCTAGATGTGAAAAGGGTTCATCCAGCAAGATCCATTCAAAAGGTTGACACAACGCACGAATGATAGCTACACGTTGTTGTTGTCCCATGGAAAGTGTTCTACACGGGTCATTCCACTTAGATCCAATGCCCAAAAACTCCAACATGTCTCGCATTTGCTGGTCTGTAAAGGTATCGGTAAGTGCATTTTTAATGCGCAAGTTCTCCGCTACACTTAAGTCTGAAAAGAGCTGCAAGTCCTGAAAAACAAAACTTATTTTTTCCTTCCTGATGCTTGTCCAATTGGCCTTGGAAAATTGAGATAGGGGTTGTTCATCAAATAAAACCTTACCGGTATAGTCCTGGCGTAAACCACAAAGCAAGTGAGTAAAAGTTGTTTTGCCTTTACCGCTTGATGCATTGAGCAAGCTATGTTGTGTTGTTTGAATAGTTTGATGACTATTCCAAATACTGTTAGCCGCATGCGCAAAATTTGCTAGCGGTGTCGGTAGTACTCGATCAAAAATAATTTGCATGGGACACAATTTTAGGAATAGATTTCAAGAATCGTTCCAAACTTGTAAATGCTTATGAAATCAAGCCTTTGATTGTATGAATCATGTTTTCAAGTGTTGAATAGTTGATCCAAGTTGCATCCTCGTGGCGTCTGAACCAAGTCAATTGTCGCTTTGCATAGCGCCTACTGTTTTGCTTAATGGCTTCGGTTGCTTCCTCCAAGGTGCATTTCCCATCGAAATAAGCGAACAATTCTGTATACCCAACGGTTTGTAATGGCGTAAGATTCCGATAGGGGATAAGCCGACGCACCTCCTCCAGCAAACCTGCCTGCATCATAAGATCTACACGCTCGTTAATTCGAGCATACAACACCTCGCGGTCATGTGTCAATACTACACGAGCAATCCTAAAAGGGTGTTCTTTTTGCTTGCCAATTTGTTGACTACTGATGGGTTTTCCACTAATTGCTATAACTTCCAATGCACGAATGATACGCACTGGATTATGCTGATCCACTCGTTCAAAAAAAACGGGATCTTTTTCGTTTAACTCCTCCAATAAAGCCGTTAAGCCAGTGGTTTCCCAGCGCTTGGTGTAGTGCGCTCTAACATCAGGGTCGTGCGGTAAGGGGTCTAAACCTATACAAAACGCATCAATAAACATCCCAGAACCACCCGTGAGGATAGCGTAGTTTTCATCCTTCAATTCATGGTCAAGCAGTTGTTGAACTAAATCAGCGAATACTGATGCAGTAACTTCCTCATGAATGGTATGGCTATCAACCAAAAAGTGTTTCACACCGTACATTTCCTGTGTGCTGGGTTTTGCTGTACCAATAGCCATTTCTTTATAAAACTGCCTGGAATCGGCTGAGATAACCGAACAATTTAACGCTTTGGCGAGGGCGACAGATAAACCTGTTTTTCCGCTTGCTGTTGGTCCCTCAATGACTATTAAGGTATTAATCATGAACTTATTTGAAGATTAATTTCCATTGATTATATCGTTCAAATACATCTTTGACATAACGGAATGTGCGCATCCCGTGCATCGATCCACAGCGAACAGAACGGTCTCGATAGAACTTTGATTTGTTGAGGTTCAGCAACATGTATTCAACTTGCTTATCCCAAACGTATGGGTTCATTTTGTACTTAAGACACAATCGTTGGGCATCCAAAACATGTCCTAACCCAGCGTTGTAGGATGCGATAGCAAATTTACACCGCTGCTCGTGGTCAGTAACTTTGGAGAAAACCTTATAGTCCTTGTAAAGTTTTTTAATAGCCCCTTTGATTTGAATTTCCGGTGGCGAGTGCGGGTATACGCCATAAGAAGGTCCAGTGCCTGGCATGAATTGCATCATACCATATGCGCCACCAAATCCGCGTGCATCCGGATTGAATTTGGACTCTTGAAACGCAATGGAAGCAAGTAGTCTCCAGTCCCAGTCGTAAGGAATTACGGCTTGTTTAAAGAGGCTATCAAATACAGATAAGTTTCCTCCTTTTATGTCGTTTAAATAGTTTGCGTTTTCGGTAATTGTTGGACTAGGTTCGAAGTACTTTTTTCTTAAATGATGGAAGGTTTTACTCGACATAAAATGCGCTAACCAACGATTCAATTTTGCTTTTAATAGCGGACTGGATTTTCTCAACCCAAATGCAATGTTTTGTCGAATCGAGAGGTACATGAAATAATCCAAGTTCGAGTAGAAATGCGCATTTACATGGGCAATATATTCATCTGCAATGGTGTAGTCGATGACGCCATCAGACACCATTTCTATCATTTCTTCAACACTTACTGTGCCGGGCTCTGCTTGTACATAAACCGTATCGCCAAATTCATCTTGCAAGTGTTCGAGGCGTTTATAGTAACTCGAGTTTTTCCAAACGTGAACTTTTTTATGCATTAAGTCAGCAGGATCTCGTATAACCTGTTTTTTATACGCTTCTGGACTCAGTTGTTGCCAATTTGCAGGTTTGCGTTGAATCAATACCTGTGGGGTTCTAATGATTGGAATTGAAAAATCAATTTTTCGGTTTCGTTCCCGCGTGCTGGTGAAATTACAGGCAACGAGGTCTCCTTCACCGGAGTTCAGCATGCGTGGAATCATGTCTAAGTCTTCAATGATTTTAACCTCTATATCCAATCCATTTTCTGCAGCAAACTCTTTAAGAATTTCATACTCGAATCCCATAGATTTACCGCGGTACACAAAAAAGGAGGTCGAACTGTTTTCTGCTAAAATGATCAACTTACCACGTTTTAATAGATCGGGTAAATCAATATCAACAGGTTTTGGTGCTTGGTAAGGATCCGAAAAAATAGGGATATCAGAACAGGATCCTACAAGCAAAGCGAGTATAAACCCGATTAGGTACATGAAATGAAGGCGAATGAAAAAGCGTTTTATCATGTGTCTGACTCACTAAATGAGGGAACAAATTACAATAAAAATGAATAGATTGGTGAAAAACTGGTGTGTTACTTGGTTAAATTCAAGTAAAACTCGTGTGTCGATAGCTCTGCATCATGCATGAACGACTCAAAAATGGAAGTGATATAGTCTTCTTTTTCAAGAAATACAGTCGGGGCCTCATTTAATTTATGCGGAAACGTAAAACGTGCACCCACGCCAGCACACATTTTGATTAGACCTTCATGTTTTTTGTAATGTGAAAGCCATTTTATTTCGCGCATCCGCCTGATTTGTTCAATGAATTTTGGATGAAAATGAGGAGTTAAGTCAGATTCAAAGGCATAAAATTCAGCCAAATAGCTGTCCAGGTTACTTGAGTGGTATCGTTGCCAATATTTGGCCAGTAAATGATCAAAAAATAAGTCGATGGCCACGCCACTCACTTTAGGAAGCAAAGGATACAGTTCATGCAGCAATTCTTTTACTGCAGGATGCGTATCAATCGTGTGATCAATGAAACGGTGCAAGCGAACACCAGCTTGAATGCTTTTGGGGGAGTTTTCAAATGAATTACCTTTAATGTATTCGCCATGTAAATTGGCGTGCATGATATCGAGGTCATCGAAAGAAAAGTAAATGTGACCGAGGTAATTCATAAGTTGACCGAACAAAAATCCCGCCGAGGCGGGATTTATTTAGTATTCGTCTTCGTTAAAAAGAAAGTCTTCTCGTGATGGATAATCAGGCCAAATTTCTTCGATGCTCTCATATACATCTCCCTCATCTTCCAAATCTTGAAGATTTTCTACTACTTCCAAGGGGGCCCCTGTACGTATAGCGAAATCAATTAATTCGTCTTTAGAAGCTGGCCATGGAGCGTCCTCAAGGTATGAAGCTAATTCAAGTGTCCAGTACATAATTTTCCGGTTTTGGTTATTTGGCGCAAAAATAGACTTTATTTAATTTTTTGCAAGAACAATCGTAAAATCTTAATATACGATTTATGAACACCATGATAATACCTTACATTCTGGGTTTCCAAGGTTGTTCGGGCGCCTGCAGGTCCTGTGCAATTTTTCTTCCCAAAACAAATAGATAATCACTTAAACGATTGACATATTTTTTTACCAAATCTGACACAAATTCGTGTTGATTTAAATCTATAATGGCGCGTTCACCTCTTCTGCATACACAACGTGCGATATGACAAAATGAAACCGTTTGGTGTCCTCCAGGAAGAATAAAGTGTTTCATTGGAGGTAGCTCATGATCCATTTCATCCATCCAGCGTTCCAATAAATCCACATCACTTTCATGCAAATCAGGAATTTTCATGTTCGAATGATCCGGGTCTGCAGCCAAACTGGATCCTATCGTAAATAACCTGTCTTGTATTTCAATTAATTGCACGATGTAGTCTGCTGAAATTTCTTGGTCTCGTAACAACCCAATATGGGCGTTTAACTCATCAATTGTTCCGTATGCTTCGATGCGTAAAGAACTTTTTAAAACGCGTGTACCACCAATTAATCCTGTGGTTCCTTCATCTCCTTTTCTTGTGTAGATCTTCATAATGGGGTAATGTCTTGTAATACGGATTCAATGGTTCTCGTTGCTTCGCAAAGTTCAATTAGTTTTTGTAAAACTTGATCAACCAATGCGTCGGGACAAGATGCGCCAGAACTGATAATAATGGTTAATGGACGTTTCGTTGGTAGCCAAGTTGAATGGTGCTCTATTTCACGCAAGTGTATGTTGAAACTCGAGATCTGATCGGAATCAAAGTCGGCAACCGAACGAATAAAGTAAGTTGTGAATTTTTGTTCAAGTAATTCTACCAGGTGTGTGGTGTTTGAGCTGTTATGACCGCCAATTACGATCGCCATATCGGCTTCTTGTTCCAATAATCCGTAGGTAGCTGATTGATTATCATTGGTTGCGTAGCATAAGGTGTCTCGCGTATCGGCAATGTGATCACGAATAGTTGTTTCACCATATACATCAAGCATCACATCCCTTAAAAAGTCAGTAATCTCTTGTGTTTCAGTTGCCAGCATGGTGGTTTGGTTGACCACCCCAATTTTAATCAAATCCTTTTCAGGGTCAAATCCAACACTGTGCTTGCCAGCAAATAAGGTATAAAATTCTTGCGGGTTTTGTTCACCTCGGATAAAACGAGCCAGTAATTTGGCCTCCTCAATATCTTTTATAATTAATGATGCTCCGTGAGCTGTGCTGTGTGAAAAGGTAGCACGTGTTTCTTCATGGTTATATTTCCCGTGAATGATAATGGTGTGCTTGTCTTGCCCCAGTTTTTCAGAACGGTTCCATACCTTTTCAACAAAAGGACAGGTTGTGTTGTATCGTTTTACATCCACCCCCCGATTCGTCAATATTTCTTCGATTTCCAGTGTTGTTCCAAATGCGGGGATAATCACAATGTCTTCAGGTTGTAAAGTGTCCCAACTGATTAGCTGTGAGCCGTTTGTATCTTGCAAAAATTGTACGCCATAACTCAATAAGTCTGCATTCACATCCGGGTTGTGGATCATTTGACTCAAGAGGTAAATCCGTTTCCCTTCATGCTCTGCAATGGCTTTATAGGCAATTTCAATAGCATTTTCTACCCCGTAACAAAAACCGAAGTGTCTCGCTAAATAGAATCGAACGGATCCAAAATCAAGAAATGTTGGGGTAAAATCTTTTTTTCTTGGATCTTGATCTTTTCGAAGTTGCTTGACTTTACTGATTATTGGTGACCTGTAAAACTCAGGTATTTCAAATTTTTTCATAGTTACAACGATACCTACTTCCTAACCAATAAGTGGGTGTTTTGTTTCTTTTCAAATGTAATTATTTATCATCAATATTTGAATAAAACAACAAGAGGCCACTCAATGAGCGACCTCTGTTCAAAAACAAAACTTTACAGTTGACTTATAAGTTAATTTGTTGATCCTTTTTATGTTTTACACTAAAGTCAAAGCGCAATGTTTTAGATTCTTTTGACTTTAATGTAGTTCGCCACATTAAAACCCCAGTTTCTGCTTTGTAACTTGCTTTGTCCGTATTACCTAATTCTATCTGAATCTCTCCATTCGTAGTTAATGGCAATTGATCTTCAATGATGATGTCTATGTCGGTTGCTTTGGCATTTTTAAGTTCAATGGAGTAGGCTAGTTTTCGTTCTTTTTTGTCGCCAATAATGCGTTCTTTACTTGCTTCTTTATCGAGTTTACGTTTTACTTGGATATTTGGGTCTCTACCGAGGCTCAATTGTAAGGTGTCACTCATTAATGTTGGATCGATGTACGTTTCTCCGATATAGGCGCCATCAAAGAAGATGTTTGCTGCTGCTGGCACTAAACCAAGATCTTCTAGTTTCGATACGGATGCCACGAGGTAAACACTTTCATCCAATTTTGGAACAGTGTAGTATGTGTAAGAAGCACTCAGGTCTGTTTGTTTGATAAATACCAAACTGGATTCCCCTGTTGATGGAATAGAATACAACAAGTCAATATTAAATTCTACCGAGGTTAATTGTTTGATTGAACTCACAAAACTTGCAGAGGTAATTGCTACATCCTCATTATCAGATCCTACCGATAATTCAGCATTGCGGTAGCCCATGTCCTTCATTTCCATTTTCCGAATCGGAGCACCGGCAAAACCATCATGCATGTACGTATAATAGTCTATATACCATGGATGCAAGGTTGGTTTGGTTTTGTTTAAATAGGGATTATTGGTGCTGATGGTCAGTTTAACATTATCCCAGTTTAATCCCGTAAGTTGAAATACTTTGGCCTTGTAGGTAAGTTGAATTTTTGAGGTAAGCCCTTCACTTCTAATGTCATAAGTGGGCACCCAACCTGCGTCTTGTGCAATATAGCTTAACTCAATTTTTCCAGATGTGGCTTCTTTTGCTTGTATAGTCAACACGACCTGCGTTATTTCTTGTTGTTGACTTCCTGTTTCATCCGGATAATGTGCATGTTTTTTTAATTGAGCTAATCGTGCTTTAATACCATCGAGTTTATTGATTTTAAGTTGATATTGACGGTTTAATACATTGATTTTTTTATTCAATTCATTCATTTTGCTTTGATAATAATCAATGGTCGCTTTGAGTAAATTAATCGAGTCATTTACTTTTCCTTGTCCGCGAACAGCCCCGTTACTGGAAAGTATTTGCTTCGTATAACCCAACACATCAAGTTCATTCTTCATGTCAGTAAGTTCAAACGACAGGTTGGAGATGGAATCTTCGAGTAGTTGAATGTCTTTTAAGGTTTTGGCAGGAATCGTTCCAAAATTTGGTTTTCCTGGTTCAGTGAAGTAGGTAGTATGACGGGTATCTAGTAATATAACACCGCCCGTAAGTTTAACTTGAATACTTTTTGGGTCGAGCTGCGGACTCAGGCCTTCTAATATCAAGGTGTTCATTCCTGGCTTTGAAGTATACGATGCCGTGTGAAACAATTGTGCTCCTTGTGCGAATACTGTTACATGGGTGAGTTGTGTTTGTAACCGAGTTCCATCTGTGGCGCGCACTCCAAAGGAAATAAGCAGTGCACTCACCAGTTTAAATAGATTTTTCATAACGTTCTTTTTTGTGCTGTACACCCGTTCTTGAAATGGGTTCAACATTCAAAGAACTTAAATCAAATTACATGCCGGACAAATTCCTTTCAAGGTGAAGAGGTGTTCGTGCACAAGATAACCTGTAGGGAGTTCTGGGATTTGAATCGTACTGGAAAGACAATGTGTGGCATGACATTTTTCACAGGTAAAGTGCAAATGTTCATGGTTGTGATTGTGCTTGTCATCGTGGTGATCACAAGTAGTACAAGAGGCATATTGAATGGCACCAATTCCGGTGGCAATGCGGTGTATTTTTTGTTCCTTTACCAAGCGCTCTAAAACGCGGTAAATGGTTACACGATCACATAATCCATTCAATTTTTCTTGCAATTGAACTTGAGTCAAGGCACTACTGGAGGAATTTATAAGTTCCAAAATAGCGGTTTTTGCTTTTGTATTTCGACTCATAAACGTCAGTAAACAAGCAATTACACCAAGGCTTTGATCTCGCGTATCATGCGTTCTGCAAGCGCGTTTGCGGTATCTTCGGTCTGACTTTCTGAATAAATGCGAATAATTGGTTCGGTATTGCTTTTTCTCAAATGCACCCATTCTTTACCGATGTAAATTTTCACACCATCCGTGGTGTCAACCTCCTCATGAGCATAATTTACGGTCATGAACATCAGCAATTGGTCGACATCGATATCTGGTGTAAGTTCAATTTTATTTTTGGAAATTGTATAGCGCGGGTAACTATCGCGTAGGGCAGATAAGGAAATCTTTTTGTGCGCTAAGTGACTTAAAAACAATGCTATTCCGACCAATGCATCACGACCATAATGTAATTCTGGGTAGATTACTCCGCCGTTGCCTTCGCCACCGATCACCGCACCAATTTCTTTCATTTTGGCTACTACATTAACTTCTCCAACCGCCGCTGCAGCATATGTTTGACCTTTTGATTCAGTTACATCACGCAAAGCACGAGTTGATGATAAATTGGATACAGTAGCCCCTGGAGTATGTGTTAGAACATAATCTGCCACAGCAACTAAGGTGTATTCTTCTCCGAACATAGAACCATCCTCACAGACCAATGCCAAACGATCTACATCGGGGTCAACAGTAATGCCAAGGTCGGCATGTGTCTTTTTTATTTGATCAGCTAAATCGCCTAAATGTTCAGGTAAAGGTTCTGGATTATGAGGAAATTCACCCGTAGGGTCACAATATAATTTGGTGATTTGCTTTACACCCAGTGCTTCCAAAAGTGCAGGTACAAAAACTCCACCAGTTGAGTTTACTGCATCCACAACGACGGAGAAGTTGGCCGCTTGTATGGCTTCTTTGTCTACTAAAGGCAAAGCTAATATGGCATCAATGTGTTTTTGTAGGTAGCTGTCATCGTGCGTAACTCTTCCCAAATCATCCACTTCAGCAAAATCAAAAGCTTCAGCTTCAGCAATTTTAAGTAAGGCTTCTCCTTCACTACCAGAAATAAATTCTCCTTTTGCGTTCAACAGCTTCAAAGCATTCCATTGCTTGGGGTTATGGCTAGCCGTTAAAATGATTCCTCCATGAGCACCTTCCATCGGGACAGCAACTTCAACAGTAGGTGTAGTTGATAATCCTAAATTAACCACATCAATACCCAGACCAATTAGTGTGGATACAACGAGGTCAGAAATCATCTGCCCAGAAATACGAGCATCTCTGCCGATAACCACCTTCAAGCGTTTAGCTGGATTGTTTTGTTTCAACCAAGTACCATAAGCCGCAGCAAATTTTACTGCATCTACGGGGGTTAAACCTTGGTCAACACGACCACCGATTGTTCCACGAATACCAGAAATAGATTTTATAAGTGTCATACTACTTTGCTGTAAATTCTTTTTTTAATCCAATCATTTTCATGCAGGCAATGGCACACTCGATCCCTTTATTGCCGTGTTTACCTCCTGATCTGTCAATCGATTGTTGCTGATTGTTATCTGTTAACACGCAAAAGGCAACAGGAGTATTGTATTTGAGGTTCACATCCTTTATCCCTTGAGTTGCACCCTCGCACACAAAGTCAAAATGTTTCGTTTCACCTTGGATCACGACACCGATGGCAATTACGCCATCAACATCTGTGTATTCACAAAAATATTGCGCGCCTAAAGGCAATTCAAAAGCTCCAGGAACAAATTTGATTATAATTTGCTCCGGTTGAACACCATTTTCAGTAAGTGCTTGTTTAGCACCTTCCAGTAAGTTGAGCGTGATGGAATCATTCCATTCAGAAACAACAATGCCGATCTTGAAATCGGCACCGTTTGGAATATCTTCTTTCTTATAGTCAGAAAGGTTACGTAAAGCTGTCGCCATTGTTATTTTGCAATTTTGTTCGATGCACGCGCAATGTATTTTTCAATCGTTTTTTGCGATGCAAAGTTCGGGTAATCATCTTGAATTTTTTGGTAGCAGTCTGTTGCACGTTGAAAATCTTTTTCTTTTTCAGCACACAATCCTGCTTTGAACAAATAAACTGGTGTTGTTAATTCATTGTCTTCAGCGCCGGCTGCGTCTAGGTATAATTCTCCAGCCTTTTTGTAATCTTTCAATTCAGAATGGCAGTCAGCCTGCAACCCTATAGTCATCACTGAAACATAAGTATCTTGTGCGTCTACGTCTTCCAGCAAAGTCAAGGCTTTTTGGAATTGCCCTTTGGTCATGTACTGGCGTGCTAAAACAAATTGCGCATTTTCACCACCAACTTTACCGTTGTATTTTTTAACAACGGGTTCTAATTCTTGAATGGCTTTGTCTGTTGAATCCTTTGCAGCGTAATTTAATCCAACCCAATAAGCATCTTTTGATTTTTCGTTGGACGGATTCCAAATAAACATGCGGTACAAGAAGAATACAACTACTAAACCAAGCACACCACCAATGATATAAGTGGTCATTTTAGTTTTCTTGTCCGATTGAATTTTCTCTTTAATGGAGTTGAATGAAATATTTTCTAACATCTGAATGGCAATTTAAGCGACGCAAAAATAAGTTTTTTTTCAATTCAAAAACGTTGACTTCAAGCAATATATTTGATGACACTGGTAAGTGTAAGATTATAAGGAAAAGTCAAGTGCTTGTCACGACTTTAAATTAACTTTACACCATGCATTTAAGTAGTTTATCCCTGCTGAATTTTAAGAATTATGAAGAGGCTGAAGTGATTTTGGCAGAAAATGTCAATTGCTTTGTTGGTCGCAACGGATCGGGGAAAACAAATTTACTGGATGCCGTGCATTATTTAAGTTTGTGCAGGTCTTATTTAAATGTCATTGACCGTCAAAATATTCGTTTCGATCAACATTTTTTTTCTATTCAAGGCAATTGGTCTAAAGGTGATCAACAAATTGCCATTCATTGTGCCGTGAAGCAAGGTGCAAAAAAAGTTTTCAAGCGAAACAAAAAGGAATATGAAAAATTAGCAGATCATATCGGCCAATTTCCCGTTGTTATGATTTCTCCCTACGACAGAGATTTGATTTCTGAGGGAAGCGAGTTACGTCGACGATGGATGGATGGCATCATTGCTCAATTCGACCGAAGTTATCTGGAAGCATTATCGCGTTACGGAAAGGTGCTTGAACAACGCAATGCCTTACTGAAAAATATGGCTGAACACAGGTTGTTTGATCGCGAATCTATTGAAGTCTGGAATATACAATTGGAGCAATTAGGGGGCATTATTTACGAAAAAAGAAATGCATTTATTGCTGAATTTATCCCGGTATTTCAGGAACGTTATCAGTTCATTGGTCACGATTATGAAGAAGTTAGTTTGGCCTATCGATCTCAATTGCATGAGCATTCGTTTAGTGAATTAATACAACAATTTGAACGTAAAGACGCAATTACCGGTTATTCAAATGCTGGAATACACAAGGATGATTTGGTGTTTACCATCAAAGGGCATCCAATTAAAAAGTTTGGTTCTCAAGGTCAACAAAAGTCTTTTGTAATTGCTTTGCGTTTGGCGCAATACGATTGGTTGAAGCATCACTTAGGTGTAAATCCGGTGCTTTTATTGGATGATATTTTTGATAAATTAGACCAAGATCGCGTTCAACGCTTAATCGATTTAGTTTCCCAGCATTACTTCGGACAAGTGCTTGTTACAGATACGGATGAATACCGCGTTCGTGCCTTATTTGAACAATCCGGCATCAATGTAAAGTTGTTTCGGGTTGACCATGGAAGCGTGCATGAACTGACCTTACAAAATGAATTGAAAGATGGACGAACGTAAACGAAATGGGTCAAGTACACCTTTGGCAGAGGTGATTGATAAGCTGATGAAAGCCTATCGATTAGATCATAAGCTAAAAACCTATGACATCATTGCGGCATGGCCCGAAATGATGGGAATAGCAGTTGCTAATCGCACGAAAGAGATTCGCATCGTGAATAAAGTGATGTATTTGACGATGGATTCATCCGTGATGCGTGAGGAGTTGTTGAATGGCAAACAAATCATAATACACCGGGTAAATGAAAAAGCTGGCTATGAACTGATAACTGATATTTGGTTCGGTTAGTTTTGGGAAAAGTTAACATTTGTAACCACGGCCTAGTGTCTATCTTTGGCACATGAAAAATTGGATCATTCTTTTATTTTTGCTGGTAACAGCAACTTCTTTTTCTCAATTATCACAGATTCATGGCAAGGCCGATTATAATTTTTGGTTAGGTATTCCAAAAGATTCTGTCATGAACAACAAACCTCCCGTATTGATATTCTTACACGGTAGAAGTTTGTCGGGTTCTGATTTAAATTTAGTGAAACGCTACGGTATCGTTAAGGAGTTTGAAAAAGGACGTGATATTTCCGCAATTGTTATTGCGCCCCAAGTTCCAAAAGGTAAATCATGGGATCCTGACAAAGTGTTATCTGTATTACGCTATGTACAATCTCAATACGATACAGACACGAATCGAGTATATGTAGCCGGGATGAGTTTAGGTGGTTATGGTACCTTACATTTCGCTGGTGCTTACCCGGATGTGGTTACTGCTGCTGTAGCTTTGTGCGGAGGAGGTAACCCGAAAGATGGTTGTGATTTAGCGCAGGTTCCGCTTTGGATTCAACATGGAAATAAAGATAGCGCAGTGCCTATCAGTGAATCTGAAAAGATGGTAAAAGCAATACAAGCTTGTGATGGAGGAAAGAAGTTGAAGTATACCATTCATGAAGGTGCAAGTCACGGTGCTTTGGAAAAAGTATTTCGAACCGATGAGATGTATGATTGGTTATTCCAATTTAATAAAGGTGTAGAGACAATTATTGAGGAGAAAAAATAATATTAGGCTGTCATAGGGCAGCCTTTTCATTTGCTTTGCAAAGTTAATTTGAGTACAACATGGAGTTTATTTCAGCTGAGTTAGACGAATACGTGTGTCAGCACACAGAAAAGGAATCTGAAGTGTTGGCAGCATTGAATAGAAAAACACACCTTTCTGTGATGCAACCGCGCATGCTCAGTGGTCATTTTCAAGGTCGATTGTTGAGTTTACTAGCTCACATGATTCAGCCGAAACGAATTTTAGAAATTGGTACTTATACGGGTTATTCCGCGATCTGTTTGGCTGAAGGAATGAAACCCGGTGGAAAATTATATACGATTGATGTCAATGAAGAACGAGCTGATTTAGTTCAAGAGTATATTAGTCGTTCCGGTAATGAAGATGTAATCGTCCCTTTGATAGGTGATGCCCTTGAAATTATACCCACATTGGAAGAATCTTTTGATATCGTGTTCATTGATGCGGATAAAAAGAATTACATAAACTATTACAATTTAGTATTTGACCGCGTTAAATCTGGAGGTTACATTATTGCAGATAATGTGTTGTGGTCGGGTAAGGTAATCGGTGACCAAGCTCAGCTCGACCGTGAAACGCGCATTTTGGATGAGTATAATAAGTTAATTCATGCAGATCCAAGAGTTCAAGAAGTCTTGTTACCTATACGTGACGGTTTAATGATTGCGCGAAAAAAATAATGGAGGGTCTTGAAATAATCTATCAAGATGAATGGTTGGTAGCCATTAACAAGCCGAATGGTTTGTTGGTACATCGCTCACCAATTGCGGCCGATGCCAGTGAATTTGCCGTTCAACGACTCCGCGATCAATTAGATGCTAAAGTATATCCCGTTCATCGCTTAGATCGAAAAACATCTGGGGTCTTATTGTTTGCCTTCGATGATCAGGTTAATTCGCTTATGCAGCGTCAATTTATGGAACAACAAGTGCATAAGACCTATCATGCTTTTGTAAGAGGATATACACCAGAAGAACTACTCATTGATTACCCTTTAGAAAACGAACGCGGTATAAAGCAGGCTGCACAAACTTCGTTGCGCACGCTTCAACGGTTTGAATTACCTATACCACACGGTCAGTTTAACACATCGCGATACAGTTTAGTCGAATTACAACCTAAAACAGGTAGAATGCATCAACTGCGTAAACACATGGCACATGTGTTTCATCCGATTATTGGTGACCGTCCGCATGGATGCAACAAGCAAAATAAGTTGTTTAAAGAGCGATTTATGTTTGAAGATATGCTGTTACACGCACGTTCCATAACGTTTAAGCATCCCATTTTGAGTGAAGAAGTGAATATTACTTCCACCTATTCACCTGCTTGGCAATTGGTTTCACAACTTACATCTTATCCCTTATTCGCATGATGAAGTACCTTTTATGGAGTGTTGCCTTTTTGTTGCTGATTCAAGCATGCGATAATCCAGTAAAAAAAAACAATCAAATCGTTGATGAAAAGGAACCAAAGCAAGTGTTTTTGCCGACATTTGAAAAAGGATTCAATGGGAAAATAGGTACGAAATCCATTTCCTTATCCCTCCATCATCAAACAGGTAAATGCACAGGGTTTTATTACTACGATGATGTGGCTAGTATATTGTCATTAGAAGGAACATTAGCTCCGGATGGTAAGTTAGAACTTAAAGAATTGGATGAACACGGTCGGCAAACGGGTGTTTTTTCGGGGCAACTCGTAAAACAAGATTTGCTGGTAGGTGAGTGGACATCCGCAAAAGGGAAAAGCTATGCGTTCGAGCTGAACGTTTCGGAACGTTTACCTGCTAAAATAAAGACCTTTAGAAAGAAATTTGCACGCGTTTTTGAATTTACACCCGATTACATTGCCCAAAATGAACTCGATCCTTCATTGATTCCAACAGAAGGCATGACTCATGAGATCAATTACTTAAGTGTTCAGACAGGTGACCCTGTCACAGACAAACGCATCAAGCAGGCTATCGATGCTGTTGTTTTGTCCTTGCCAGAACAATCTTTTCAGTCTGTCCCTGAAATGATAGATGCATTTCATGAACCAGTTGAACGAAATGTCAACGCGCGATTCGTTCGGTTGAGCAGAAATATCCTATCCTTGGTGGTGGAAGGAAATGAATATTACTTTATGGCTGCTCACCCCATGTATTATTCTGTTGGTTTGAATTTTGACCTCAATACGGGAAGGCAACTAGCTGTTTTGGATTTAGTTCAGCCCGCCAATCAAGATGCATTCACCAACTTTTTGGAACGTAAATTCTTAAAAACAAATGGTGATCAAGCTTGGTTTTACCTCGAGGGTAATGAGCCTTTTCCAATACCTCAACATTTTAATCTAACACCGCGAGGAATTTACATGTGGTATAATCCATATGATATTGGTCCCTATGCCATGGGAAGTCCTGGATTTGAGGTTACTTTTAATGAACTTAAATCTTTTGCTGGAAGGAAAAGTCCTGTTCATCGCATGTTTAATTAATGTGGAGTTAATCCAAACGCTATAAGTATACTATAACAGATCAATAGCCACCCGATTGTAAGTTTAATGAAGCGCATCGTCGTTTTTTGAAGCAACTTATTTCCAATTAGGGTGCCAACCAATGCAGCGAACAAGCTTAAAAGCAGTAAATGATAGTGTCCGCTTAATTCACTGAAAGAAAACAGGGACGTATAAAAGGTAATCCGAACAAGATCTACTGCAATCGCAATGGCGTTAGAGGTAGCAACGAATTCATTCTTTGATAGCGTAGTTCTAGCTAAAAATACTGACCGAAAAGCACCTTGATGTCCCGATAATCCACCAAAAAAACCGCTTAATAATCCACCTACAGCAAAATAAGATGGGGCTACCTTCAACGTGGATAGTTTTGGAATCAACTCGAACACGGCAAAAATGAAAATCAAGATGCCGATAGTTATAGACAACCCATTGGTGCTTACAGGCAATTGAAAAAGTTCAAATTTTATTGGTGTTTTGTATGTTGATAAGGCACTCAGACAATAGGCCCCCAAACCAGCTGCAACAATGGCAGGTAATCCGAAACTTAAAAAAGTTGATTTATGAATGTGTTTATAAACCAAAACAAATTTGAATACATTATTCAATAAATGTATCGTCGCAGTTGCGCCAATAGCAATATTCAAAGGTAAAAACAAGGCAAACACAGGAAGCATCAATGTTCCGAGTCCAAAACCAGAAAAGAAGGTCATGATGGAACCAAGAGCAACAACAAAGGCAACGAGTATCAATTCCATGAGTTCAATGTATATTTGACAAAAATAGCCCATAAAATCAGGAACATGATGACGACACAAAAAATTAACGTAGACTTAAGAAGTGATACAGTAACGCGACCAACGCCTGAAATGTTGGAAGTTATGATGTCTTCACCAGTAGGAGATGATGTCTTTGGTGAAGATCCAACTGTATTAGAATTGGAAGCTTACGCTGCAAAACTTTTTGGAAAAGAAGCTGCCTTGTTTTGTGTGTCAGGTACGCAAACGAACCAAATAGGATTGGCTGTTCATTTATCTCCCGGAGGAGAAGTTATCTGTCATGAAGAATCTCATATTTACAAATACGAAGGTGGCGGAATTGCTAGAAATAGTGGTGCTTCTGTTCGTTTAATTGGTGGAAATCGTGGACGAATGACCGCGGCAGAAATTAGTCATTGGTTTAATAATCCAGTGGATGTGCATTTACCCCTGACGCAATTAATTTCAGTTGAAGACACCGCCAACCGTGGAGGTGGAGCTATTTATGATTTTGCAGAAATAGAGCGTATAGCTGAATTGGCTAAGTCTTGGAACACGCCGTTACATTTAGATGGTGCTCGGGTTATGAATGCCTTAGTAGAAACAAAACTGGATACGGTGAAATATGGAAGTGCATTTGATTCCATTTCGTTGTGTTTATCAAAAGGGTTGGGCGCACCTATAGGTTCTGTTTTGATTGGTTCTAAATCCTTTATTCAGCAGGCCAGACGAATCCGAAAAGTTTTCGGAGGTGGTATGCGTCAGGCTGGTATTCTTGCTGGTGCAGGATTGTATGCGCTAAAAAATAATGTGAACCGCCTGTTAGAAGACCACAAACATGCTCGCGTTATTGGTGAAGTGTTGAGGACAAAGTCTTGGGTTAAAGAGGTCTACCCAGTTGAAACGAATATCGTAGTAGCTTGCCTACATGATGCAAACAGACGTGATGAATTTATTGCGCGATTGGCCGAATCAGGAATTAAAGTGGTGGCTTTCGGTCCAGCAATGATTCGCTTTGTAACACATCTAGATATTACAGAAAGTATGGTGCAGTATACGGTTGAGCAACTTAAAAAATTGGATTAATTAATCCGTAAACACATGAAAAAAAGCTGATGTTTTGGATTTGTTGCCGTCAAAACCTTCAAATTCCATGCTGATAAAATAAACACCGTCATCAACTCGGATGCCGTTGTAGGTGCCGTCCCAAGTAAAGTTGTCTGAATCAAAAGTCGCCATTGTAGCTCCCCATCGGTCTACGATGGCACCTTTCAAGGTTTTAGCATGCTTCACATCAAAACTAAAAACATCATTCACACCATCGCCATTCGGTGTGAATGTGTTAGGAATAGTAAACTCTACCGGGTCGTAGGGTACAACTTGTATTAAGGTCGACCACGTGTTTGAGCAATAATCATTAAAAGCGGTCATCACAACCGTATAATTTCCTATTTCCTGAAAAATCGAAGTGACCGAATCTGTTGAATTTAGTGCTATGGTTTGACCGTTGTTAAATTGCCACACATAATCTGTAGAAAATAAACTGTTGTTCTGAAATGTAACCGTAAGTGGCGGATTGCCAATGCTTACATTGTTTGAAGCAAGTGGTATTGGTTCCTGAACAGTAGTTAAGGCGTAGGTTGCTTGATATTGACAATTGTTATTGTCTGTTATGGTAACACTATAATTGGCATCCGCTTGAAGCGAAACAGTTAAACTCGAAGATGTCGCGTTGTTGTTCCACAAATAAGCATAAGGTGGTGAGCCACCAACGATAGATGGAGCCAAAGTAATCGGGTGATTAATGCAAATGGTTGAATCAAATTGATTGATGGTAGCTGGCAAAGGTTCATTGATGGAAGCACTCAATTGACTCGTGCAATTGTTCAAGTCGGTAACCAAAAAGGTGTGTGCACCTGAAGATAAACCACTAAAAATTAAACTACTTTGATTAATCGAATTGTCCATCATGATATTGTAAGGTGCTGTACCACCAGTAATATCCAAATTGATATAACCGTCATTTGCACCATAGCAGGAAATGTGATGCAAGGCGTCTACACTAACAATAGGTTTTGGAACGGCGGTAATGTTAAAATTGAAGGTGTCTTTACAGGCTTTCGAATCCGTTACAATCATTTTATAGGACCCACCAGCAAGGTTTATGAACATACCAACAGATTGGTTAGTAATACCATTGTTAATGGTAAACGAGTAGGGTGCATTCCCTCCTTGAGTTAGTGTCGTGATGGCACCATTGTTTGCTGCGCAAAATGCATCTTTTTTGCTTAATGCAATGGAAGTTAAATCATTGGGTTGAGCAATAGTTACCTCCTCGATAATGACACAACCAGTTACATCACTCAGGGTCACTGTGTATACCCCGGCCGAAAGACCAAGGAATTGACCTGTATTTGAAGTTCCTTGACCGGACAAGGAAAAGGTGTAAGGCGCATTGCCTCCAGATGCTGATAGGTATAACTTACCTGTTTGTTTGCCGTAGCAATCGACAGGGATGATCGTATCCTGATGTAATTCAAATCCTGATGAAATACCAACATAAACATCTTTTGTCGTGATACAATTGGCTGCATCACGCACGGTTAAATGGTGAATGCCGTTGGCGAGATTCGTGAAATTATTTGTACTTACAAAGTTTCCATTGTCAAGCTTATATTGGTAACCCGGAACACCTCCACTGGCTTGCACGAGAATTTCTCCATTGCTTGCTCCACATATCGTTGGAGTTACTGTTGTTTGATTGACGGTTAAACCATTGCTGATTTTGGTGACTTTAATGGTGTCATTCTTGGTGACAGTGGTTCCATTACAGGAGGCGTAACTAGCAGAAGCTACATAATTGGTTACACCTTGATCAGGGCATATGTCTAAGGTGTTTCCTTGCCCAATTGGCGCACCATTTTTATACCATTTCACCTGAACAACAGATGCTCCGTTAGGTTTAAATCGCCATCCTTCTGCTGTTTGTACTTCCCAAGCTGGGTTTGAATTTCTAAGCGGTGCAGCATATCCGACAAAAGAATTGATAGGGTTTTGAATACCGATGATGGAAGCACCTGAATTGTCATCTTCAAGACACAAATCCTTTCGCTTTACATAGATGTCAATCACATTGGTGGTTTCGTACAAGACCATCATGAATGAACTGCGTTTGTCTGGACAACCATAATGGGCCATGTTGTTAAAAATCACTGTAAATATTCGACAAGGAGCTGTTCCACTTAGGTAGTAGTTTACTGTTCCACTTACTTCTGGATCTATGTCGTGATGAACACCAAAGATGTCACCGTTTTTTTTGAGTGAAGATGCTGGAAGAACATCATAGATGGCATATTCTGCAAATGAATTGGCCAAATTTGGTGCGAATTTGATTGTACCATTGGAACCAACTACACATTTGGTATAAGATTGACCGAAATAACAGAATGTAAAGGGTAAGGTGATTGCTGGGCTCCACGTATCGTCCATATTTACAGACAGGGGTGTACCACCAGTTGCATTGTAGGCTAATGGTGGATTGTGTGGGATACTTTCCACGGCATAACTTGTCGTTGAACCCACATTAAACGGCGAGGCCACCAGTGTGGTGCAACTTACTGTACAATCAAGGGTTATGTCATTCCCAGCTTGTATGTCAGGGCAACCAGGAAATTGCCCCAGCAAGCTAACTGGAAGCAGGAAACATATGACAAAAAAATGAACGATTCTAAACATTCCTTTTTATCTCTTCTTACAAATATATACGTCTCAACATGCCAAAGGTTGAGTTTATCTAGTAGGTACTACTCAATTTGAGTAAATTTGTTTCGAAATGAAACGATTTATTCACGGGATTTTTGCGGTTATTTTGGTTGCCTCATGTGGCAAGCAAGAGCAAAATACTTCGTTCAGAAGTTTTGAGTCGATAAGGCCAAAAGCCAAACACTTGAGCAAACCCAAGGAAAAAGTACCTCCAAGGATAAATTACCGGCTTGTAAAGACTGAACTTTTAAATGTTGCTGGAATTTGCGTTGATTCAATTGTTTCGGATATCAAACCTGTTTTTTTGAGTCGCTTTAATCCACCTTTTAAAGAGCAAGTTCACCTCTATTGTGGCGCTAACTTAACGGAGTTTGACTTCTATGAATTTAATGATTCTACTGCCTTGTTGAATGCCATGTACAATTGGTTTGATCGTTTTGAATACCAATTGAGTGGATTAAGATTAGGTCAACTTGAGCCTATCAAAAAGGTTGATTTCATGATTAAACGAGGTGAAAAATCGCTTATATTTATTCATACAAACGAATCACTTAATTTGACCAATTGGAATACGTACATCCGTTTACTTTTTCCTAAATCAACCTGGAGAATGGAAGTAGAGAATACACCGCGAAAAATCAAGTGGAGTAGATTAGAAGAAATACAAATTGCCCATGAAAATCGTTAATCGTGCTTATTTAATTGTTAAGCCAAAAGCTCCGTTTTATGCTTGGGCAAGTGCTTTAGGTGAAGATGAATTTGTAGTAGATGAAGCTTACAACGAGCCCAATATCTATTTAATTGACGAAGATGTTTTTGAAATAGAACCTGTTGTTCAAGCAAATTTCAAACGTATTTTTTCCAATGAATTGGAAATGTTAACCGATTTGGAGTCTGAATGGCCGGAAGTAAGAACACAGGATGTCTTCGAACAATGGTTCGATGTAGAACTAGGTTCAGCTGTGTTTGACTTAGATCGCTCTGATTTAAAAACGGAACAGATTTAAACCCGGATGAAGTTAAACCTGTTGAGTCGCGCGCAACTTGATGCAAAACAATGGGATAATTTGGTTTTATCACATGGTACAGATCATGTTTTTTCTACAAGCCTTTATTTAGATGAACTTGCTGAGCAGTGGTGTGTGTTGGTTGATGAGCAGTATACCAAAGGTATGGCCATACCGTACACAACACGGATGGGGGTTAGACAGATTTACACACCTATTTTTTGTAGAAGTGTATTTGTTTCACCAGAATTAACACATCAAGAAATCGAACGACACGTGTCGTTCAAATTTCCGTATTGCGAGATTGTAACGAGTAATGAAGTTGGGCTACCTGCTGGTCGAGTTTATCAATGCCTTTCTTCATTGGACTCTTTTAAACTGAATGAGCAGGCTAAACGGATGATCAAAAAATTTTCAAAGTCTAATTTTACGATCAAACTTGAATCAAAGATACCTGATGAGGTGTTTGAGTTCATGAAGCAAGAATTGGATGCAAAAGGTGTACAAATTGACCAAAAAGCTTATGACAAGTTTAAATCATTGATTCTCCGATTACAAAAAGAAGGCTCCATTGATTTTTATGCAGTTTATCAGGGTGAAAACTTTCAGGGAGGAGCATTTTTTCTGCGTGCAGGGAAAGCTACCTATTTTCTCAAAAGCGGAATTACAAGGATAGCCAAGGATCAGGGTGCCATGTATACCATCATGAATATCAAGATACCCGCTGTGCTAGAACAGGGTGGTTATTTCGATTTTGTTGGTTCAAGTGCTACAGGAGTTCGTAGGTTTAATGTGAATTTTGGAGCGAAAGATGTAGATTTACATGAAATTTCATGGAATCATGCTCCTTGGTGGTTTAACATCTTAAAATCAGTAAAGAAGCAATTAGCGCGAAGAAATTGAATTTATGCCGCTGTCAATTTTAAAATTAAGGGCAAACACGCCTCGTTGGGTTATTGTTGTAATGGATGTAATCATCGCATTACTTGCCTTATCCTTTGCCTATCTCATTCGGTTTGATTTAAAAGCTGATAAAGGATTAATTATTACCGAATGGACAATTCTATCCCGTTACCTCTGGGTTTTTATAGCGGTAAAGTTGTTGGTTTCTTTTACGTATCGCATTCATCAGGGCTTGGTTCGTTATACTTCCCTAGAAGACCTGAAGCGAATATTTTATGCCGTAAGTACTTCATCGCTAATCTTTTTGTGTATCGGATATTTACGGTCATACTTTGATGACGGATATTTCATGTTTCCAACTTCTGTATTAATCATCGAGTGGATGGCCTGTTTTGTTTTTATGGCAGGTATTCGATTCTTTGTGAAGTTGGTGTACCTAGAAACCACCAAAAGCGATCAAATCAGAGAACAGGTTTTGATTTATGGTGCAGGAGTTTCTGGGCAAATTACACGTAGGACGATTTCACGTGATGCTAAAATGTCGTATCACGTTGTTGGTTTTATTGATGATGACAAAAAGATGTCAGGTAAAATAATTGAGGGAAAAAACATTTACCATACCGCTGGATTAGAAAAACTCATACAGCAATATACAATTTCTCGTGTGATTTTAGCTATTCAACAGCCTGATCAGGATAAAGTGCAAGATGTATTGGATCGGTGTTTAAAATTGGGGGTTGAGCTTCAAAAAATTCCAAGTCCGAAAAGTTGGATCAATGGCGAATTCTCTGCTAAGCAAATGTCAAAATTGAAAATTGAAGATCTCTTGGGACGAAAACCAATTGTTCTTGATGAAGATAGAATTGCATCGACAATAGCTGATAAAGTTGTTTTAATTACGGGAGCAGCTGGTTCAATAGGTAGCGGAATGGTCAGGCAATTAGCTCGTTACATGCCCCAGCAATTGATACTATTGGATCAAGCAGAATCTCCCTTATATGATTTACATATCGAACTCATTAAAGAATATCCGGAAATAAATTTTGAAGTTGTGATAGGTGATATTCGAAGTTTACACCGCATGACAAAACTTTTCAGTGAAACGCGTCCAGAATTTGTATTTCATGCTGCAGCCTATAAACATGTCCCATTGATGGAGGATAACCCATCAGAGGCTGTGCTCACGAATGTCAAGGGAACAAGAAATTTAGTGGATTTATCCGTTGAATACGGTGTACAAAAATTCGTGATGGTTTCAACCGATAAGGCTGTGAATCCCACGAATGTTATGGGGGCTTCGAAACGGATTGCAGAAATTTATGCGCAGCAGAAAAATTCAGTTGGTCAAACCAGATTTGTTACTACGCGCTTCGGTAACGTTTTGGGGTCAAATGGTTCTGTAATTCCACTGTTTCAGCGTCAAATAGAGGCGGGTGGACCTATTACAGTTACAGATGAACGAATAACACGGTTTTTCATGACTATTCCAGAGGCTTGTCAATTGGTTTTGGAAGCTGGAATTATGGGAGAAGGTGGAGAAATCTTTGTGTTTGATATGGGGGAGTCGGTTAAAATTGTTGATTTGGCGAAAAAAATGATTCAACTCAGTGGACTCGAACTGGGGAAAGATATCGCAATAGAATTTACAGGACTTCGACCAGGAGAGAAGCTTTACGAGGAATTGTTGGCGAATGAAGAAGAAACCATTCCAACGCATCATCCTAAAATATTAAAGGCTAAAGTTAGACAAGAGCCTGAGGCAATTGTTGATGAAATCAATGAACTCATCGCTCTATTTGATTTACAGGAAAATGAACAGTTAGTTGCTCAAATGAAGCGAATAGTTCCAGAGTTTATCAGTAACAATTCAATTTTTCAGCGTTTAGACAAATGATTGCGCCTTTTCGTGTACAAGTTCGGTTTGCTGATCTCGATGTAATGGGGCATGTGAACAATACAGTTTACTTCAGTTATTTAGAAATGACTCGTGTGCATTATTTCAAAGAACTTCTTGGCCAACATTGGGATTGGGAGGCGAATGGTTTACTGTTAGCTCGAAATAGCATGGATTATATAAAGTCGATTACCTTATATGATGAACCACAAATTAAAATGTATACAGTAGCAATTGGTACCAAGAGTTTTACTTTAGGCTATGATATTTGTGTTCATGGCGAGGTTTTTGCACGTGCTGAATCTGTTTTAGTTGCATATAATCGAAGAGAGCAAGCAACCATTCCTATTGATACTGAGTTGCGTAAAGCCCTTGAAGAAATAATGTTAGATAAAACTAACAAATGATATAAAGATATGAAAAACAAGTTGTTGTCTAGTTTTCTTGTGGTCGTTTTACTTTCTTTTTACAGCCATTCACAAATACCATCGGTAAAAAAGTCTAAATGCTATGAAAAAGCCTCAAAGGCAGGAAGATTCGCTGAGTGGGAGTGTGGGAAATTAGCTGGTGCTGTAGATTGTAATGAGAAATTAATTTACGATGATATTACAGAAACCATTATGGCGGGTAAGACCGGTACACCATTCACCGGTGTCTGTGAAACGTGTCATTTGAATGGCCTCTTGGAACGACGCATCACGTTTATAAATGGTAAAGAACAAGGAGTGGATACCACATTTTATAAATCTGGTTGTCCGCAAGTGATTAGAAATCATGTCAATGGATACGAAAATGGTAAATGGATTTATTATTATGACAGCACCGGGAATTTGGCATGGGAAATGAATTATAATTTAGGTCAGCTACACGGACCTCAGGTCTATCTTACAAAAAGAGGAGATACAACCCGGTTTGAAAATTACAACATGGGAAAATTACACGGAGTAAAGAAATCTTATTTTACCAGGTCTATTTTGGAAAAGGAGGTTTATTACAAAAACGGTTTAATGGATGGTACATATCGAAATTACACCATGGATGGTAAATTACTGGAAGACCTGAATTACAAAGAGGGCAAAAAAAATGGTGAATTGAAGTATTATTATTTCGATGGAACCTTATTGTCTGTTGAACATTGGAATATGGATATAAAAGAAGGAGAATTCAGAACCTACTTTTATAACGGGAAAATTCAAATACTCGAAAATTATCACAAAGGTATTTTCAATGGTTGGTGTGAAGAGCATTATCCGGATGAAAAAATGAAACGAAATGTGTTGTATAAAAAAGGTGTGATTATTGAAGAGCATCGTTACAATGAGGCAGGTGAAGAAACCTATACCTTCGGTGTAGAGCAACCAAAAAGTTCTGAAGATGATGAGATGCCTGGTTCTAAAAAGAAAAAGAAACGCAAGAGTAAAGAAGGACCAACAATCATTAAAGAATAATCATGCATATTGCAGTAATTGGAGGAGGAGCAGCAGGTTTTTTTTCGGCGATTCAAGCAAAGCGTTCTTTTCCTAATGCGCAAGTATCAATTTTTGAAAAGTCAAACAAGGTACTTTCAAAAGTTAAAGTTTCTGGTGGTGGTCGTTGCAATGTAACCAACGCAACATATGATGCAGTAGAGTTAGCACAAAATTACCCTCGGGGAGAACGCTTTTTGAAAAAGGCTTTTTATCAATTTGCTGTTCAGGATACTATAGGTTGGTTTGCCAATGAAGGAGTAGAATTAGAGACCTTGTCCGATGGATGTATTTTTCCAAAATCTAATCGATCACAGACAATCATTGATTGTTTTTTGAATTTAACTTTTCGTTTGGGTATTAACGTAAACTTAAACAAAGGCCTGAATCGACTAATTAAGATGCCTAGTGGTCAATTTGAATTGTATTTTCAAGATGGATCGAACTTAGTTGTTGACCGTGTAATTGCGACAACAGGTGGTCAGCCTAAGCCTAGTGGTCTCTCCTGGTTAACTGAACTGGGGATTGCAGTTGTAAATCCCGTACCATCCCTATTTACATTGAATATTCCAGAACAGACGTTACATACCCTAATGGGGGTGGTTGTTGAAACTGCACAAGTGAAGGTAGCTGGCACGAAGTTGAGCGAAAGGGGAATACTATTGGTAACACATTGGGGCTTAAGTGGTCCGGTTGTCTTACGTTTGTCTGCTTGGGGCGCACGTGAATTAGAAGCAAAAAAATATGAAGTAACTGTTCATGTGAATTGGATTGGTGAACACACCGAGGAGGAGATAAGGGCCAGGTTTGAGCATTATTTTCCGAAGACATGTGATAAAAAGTTAATGAACTGGAATCCTTTTGGTCTATCCAACAGGTTATGGACATATCTTATAGATCGTACTGGATTAAATCTTGCTGAATTACGTGTTAATCAACTCGGGAAAAATCAAAAAAATAAATTGATTAGCGTGTTAATGGCTGATGTTTATCCCGTTCGCGGTAAAACAACCTTTAAAGAAGAGTTTGTGACTGCCGGTGGTATAGATTTATCCGGAGTTGATGTAAAAACGATGGAAGCAAAAAAAGTTCCCGGTTTATATTTTGCAGGAGAACTCATGGATATTGACGGGATTACCGGTGGCTTTAATTTTCAGGCAGCCTGGACAACAGCTTTTATTGCCGGATCGAATGTTGGAAAAAGTTGACACAAAAAAAATGTCGCCATTTTGGCGACATTTCAAGTAAAATATTTTCTCGATTAGTTCGGCAAACTTGTTGGACGTTCGATTTTTTTATCTGCAATTCTGATTTTAACTGTACCGCTGTGTTGCAAATAGCTTCCAGTTCCTAATCCGAATTTTGCCAAAGATTGAGCACTTAACCCAACTTTTTCGGTTACCCAGAATGTTGCACCAAAACCTATGTTAAGAGTACCTCCCAAATCAGATCGTCTCAGTGTTAAACCAGTTCCTGCTGATACAAATGGGTCAAACCACATGAATTTTTTATAGGCAGAATTAACATGATACTTACCTAAAACATCCAGTGCCATAAAAGCATAAGTAGACGTTTGTGGTTGACCATCGCGTAAATCACCAATGTCGTAAGAGTTAGCGTTTTCTGCTAATTCAACACTAAACATGCTATTCATTTGTTTTTCAATCGAAAATGAGTTCGGTAGCCACATGGTAACCCAATTTTTGCGCACATGCAATACTTCTTCAAAACGTTTTCCATCATCATCAAAACCACTCCATCCAGCACCTAAAACCCAAGGGTTTTCAGTTTGGGCAGTTGATAAGGTTGCACACGTTAAAGTTAAAAGCAAAGTATAAATCAATTTCATCTCAATGACATTTTATTTCGCTACTAAAGTAGTATAATTTTTAGGATTGACAAAAAAGTGTTTGTATTGCTAAATGAATTTGCTTGATGTCGTTAATAATCGCATTAAGAATATCTTGTGTAACATGTTCCATAATTACAATTTTATACCAGGACGGATTTGCGTGATTATCAGGTACAAAGTGATAGGTGTCACTCAATTTCGCAAGTTCAGTGGATGTTTTAATGGTAACTATGTTGGATTGTGGATGGTTGTAAAACTGAACTCCTAATTTAGTTAACTCATCGCAAAACCAAGCCGTTCGAAGTTGAAGTAATGCTATTTTTTCTTGCCAAGCATACGGTCCATAGGTTGATAATATCATCCAAACGGCAACTGCATTCGCACCAGAGCGACTTCCACACAGCGTATTATCCTCACCCTTTACATATTTAGCACTTTGTGTAGCAGCTAATTCCATAAACCCTTTTCGGATAAGAAAGATTCCTGTGCCGTAGGGAGCTTGTAAGGTTTTGTGTGCATCAAGTGTGATTGAGGTAACATAAGGACATGAAAAATTCATTTCATTGGCTTTGTTTGAAAATGGAAAATGAAAACCACCATAGGCCGCATCAATATGTATTTGAAATACTAAATCTCGCTCCAACAAGGCGTTAACATAACTGTTTGGGTCGTCAACAGAACCAAACATGGTTGTCATTAAGTTAGCAAATACGATAAAATATCTTTTCCCTTTGCTTTGTGCAAGGTCGATTTTATTGGCCAAATCAGCAGGTTCTATTTTTCTGGATTTTTCATTAACGGCGATTTTAATCAAGTCAATATCAAAAATGTCTGCTCCTTTATCAATCGCATAGTGAGTGTCCGTTGAACAGATAAGTGCGATTTCTGTGTTTTTAGCTCGAAAGACTTTTCTAAAATAATTTCTATAAATCCAAATTGCTTGAAGATTGGCTTCTGTTCCTCCCGGACTAACATAGCCGTCAATTGACAGAGGTTCTGCTTGCATAATATCTTCAGCGCATATACGAACTAATTCTGCTTCAATAGTTTGCGTGCCTCTGAAAAAATCTTCTGATTTTCCGTTCGAGTGATAGCCTATGTGGTTGGGATTAGCGGTTAACACGGACAAGAATGGAGAATGTTTTACAAACGATTCATCCGAATTGAATACGCGTTTATCTAAATAGGATGCCGGTACACCTGTAATCGTTTCCTCAGCATAGTTTATATTTTCCTTTAGTGCAGTGTGAATGCGATGTGCTATCTCTTCTTGATTGCGTTTCTTCCAGATCATATTTTTCTTTCAAAATTACTCGCATGACCCTAGTGATGAAAGAAGATAACTCAAACTAAAAACTGATACTAATCACTTTTTTCTTGCTTTCGATTTGAGGGATAAATAATCGATCCAGACTAACAATTTGGCTGAAATACTATTTGTTGCAATTTGATCGAATAAATTCCTTGTATTTTGGAAATAGGAGTAATTCATGAATACATCCGATTGAAAAATACTGTTTTTCCAAACCAGATTCAATTCACTACCGGGTTGAATAACCCACCGAAAAACACAATCAATGGTGAATGCGTTGTAGTTGATGTCATAAACAGATTTTCCTTGACTATCTAATCCAGTCATAGCATTTGCTAGCAGTCTACCATTGTCTTGCAGGTCATAAAATTTTGAATACTTAAGTACTGATCGGTAATGGCGAAGTCTAAAATTAATGGTTGTTTTGTAGTTGAAACTGTAATTAAAATTGATTGTGTTGGTTAGATTATTTTCATTTCGTTGACCAAAAACGATTCCTGTACTTGAAATAGAAGGTGTTCCAAAGGCAACTGCATAGTTTTGAGTATTGAAAACAAAATTGTGATCTGTGCTAAAGACCATAAGCAGGCGATCGGTTAATCGAATACGCGGTGAAAAGCTGTAATTTATAAAGTACCACTGTTTAACAGAAGTTATTGCCGGTTTAAAACCTAAATCAACTGCGATTTTTTTTTGGTAATTTGATGAAAACCAGAAGCCGACTTCAAGCCATTTAGGTTGAATGAAAAATCGACCCGGCGTACGAGGTTCGAAATAATCGTACCCCTCTACAAATGAACTGTTTGTGTTGATACCAAATCCATTAAATTTTTTATTGACAAAAAATGAATTGGTGTTCATGGTTAAAAAGGTGAAGACATGAGGTAGGAAAAGTCTGTTGTAGCTTATATTTATAGCAGTACCCTGTTTATAAATTGCTTGGTTGGTTCAAAATTTCGATAGCCCAGGTTAAGTTCGTGAATATGTTTGTTGTTGTTGGTGTTGAATCCGAGGTCGTTCGGATTATACGTGTCAGATTCCAACGTTAATTTATAACTATAAACGTATTTTCCAGTTTGCTTTCCAACTGTTAAATACCCCGTGCCTCCTTGCGAAGTTGTGTTGGAGTAGAGTTTATATGAACGCGCCATATACCCCTCGAAGCCATATTTATTGTCGGATGAATTGAACCTAACTTTTAATCCTGCGGCATTTGCGTCATATACAGCACCCTTTCTAGTAACATTCGTATTGGTGAAATTGATGTAACCGTTGTGTTTTAAGTTTTGATCCAATACAACAACATTATAATGGGTTAATGGTGACAGGGTAATTTCTCGTTCACTTGAATCGATTAAGGAAATGGCTGAACCTTTTTGTTCGGCAGACACGGCATTAAATACGCCTATTCCCAGACCATTATTTGTTCTACCGGATAATTTAGATGCGTTATATAGTTGAGCGTTACTACTGTAAGCTCCTAATTGTTCATTGGGTTTAAGTTCGTGGGTTAACACTTCTTGTGGAGCTTGAATTCCGATTCGTCTTGAATAAAATAAACCGGCTTTCGTAAATAATTCTGTACCTTCCGTAAAGAACTGTCGATTTTCATTGAATTGAATTTCAAATGGTGAAACGTTTAATACTTTGTTGTCAAATACCACTTGACCAAAATCAGGTATGAGTGTCATGTCCAGAGTGAACGCTTCATTGATACCGTATTTGATATCCATTCCACCATTAAATTGGTGAGCACGTTCGTGGGTAATTCCGTCTGAACTGTAAAAATTTTGATAGCCAGATAAATAAGGAATAAATGCTAACCGAAGTGGAGGATGGATTCCTTCGATTCCAACTAGTTTACCGCATTGAGCGATGTAGTTATCAAATGTTGGGTCAATCGCATTCCAGCACGATTCTTCCCGAGTGAAACTGCGTTGGCGGTAAAAATTTACACCCCATTCTTGGTGCTCGTCATGCGGAAATCTTAATGCAGAATAAGGAATGCGCAATTCTGCTTGCCAACCGGAGTCTGTAACTAAAGCTTTGCTCTGCCAAACCAAGTTAAATTCAATGGTTTCATTACCCTGAAACATTTTTGAGTCATACTGAACACCGGTGCTTGAAATTCCAAAATTGAATCCATTTAAATCGTCGTTATAGGTGTCAAAAGTGACTTGAAAATTATCTGTATTCGCATTGAAATCGTCCCGTGCTGTTAAAACAGTTGAAACGTGTTCAGGATTATCCAAGCAGGCAACAAAAATGTAAATGGCATCGTCGTCATAGACTAATTTAACGCGCGTGTCGACCTCTGAAGCCTCCAAGTTTCTTGGTGTAAACTGCACAAATTCAGTTGCTTCTTCGCACTGATTCCAAATGGATTCATCTGCCAAGCCGTCAATTGTCATGTCCGACGCTATTCGCTTTATGGTATAGCTCTTCTGGCCAAATAGGATAAGGGGTGAAAGAACTAAAGCAAAAAGGATGAATCTCATCAGTTTGAAATTATGATTTTGTTTTACGCTTTGTTGGTCAATTTATAGGTCATATAACCGAAAGTTTCTTTGGTTAATTGTTCCCAGCAACCAAAATTTCCCCAATTAGGAATGATGTACTGATCCCAAAAATACGTTCTTTTAGGCCCGGTGTAATGGTCTGTTGAAAAACTTGTACAGGTTAAACCTGCATGTTTAAAACAAGCCATTGCACGATGCATATGTGTTGCGCTTGTGATCAATAAAAGTCGCTTGGCGCGAGGAAGTTTACGTTTTAATAACTTGGCTGTTTCGACAGCATTTTCGTAGGTGTTTTTTGATTTTTCCTCCGATAAGATATCAGCTGCAGGTATTCCCCAAGATACCAGGACCTCTTTCATCTGTTTTGCTTCATGCAGGCCACGGTCGGTAACATAACCGGTATCACCAGTAATAAGTATTTTATCAATTTTACCTTTTTTGTACAGTGTAATGGCTTGCCAGATGCGATCTGCACCCCGTCTAATACTTAAAACATCAAGGTCGTTGTTGTATTCGGCCATCCCTGTCAAAACGATGCCAACTTCATAGTGCGAAACAGATTCGATTCGCTTACCTGGTGTTTCAAGTAGCCTACAAAACTCAAGGAAAATTACACTGTTCGTGAAGAACAAGTATATGATTAAGGCAGCACGCCGAAAAATCATTTTCCATTTTTCATGTTTCAGAAATAATCCGCAGGCTACACATACTATGAACCAATTAAAAGGCGCAAGTAAAAACAAGAGTGCTTTAGAAAGAATGAAGAACATATGATCAAAAATAAGCGAATTGTAAATTTAGAGATGCCGATGAAACATTAGATTTGCAAAAAAAAAGATATGACGTTACGCATCGATGAGATTTTTGGTTTTAAATACGCTGATATCAATCAGTATTTAGTCAAAATTGGAACGAATTTATTGTTAGCCATCATCATCCTGTTGGTTGGGTTTTGGTTAACCAATCTCGTGTCTCGAGCAATCAGTCGTGTGTTGCAGAAAAGTAATACAGATGAAGGTCTGGTGACGTTCTCGCGGAGTTTGATTTCAATGGGACTTAAAATCATGGTCATCATTACCGCAATAACACAACTTGGTGTTGAGATGACTTCATTCGTTGCAATTTTAGGAGCTGCAGGTTTGGCAATCGGTATGGCCTTTTCAGGAACGCTTTCAAATTTTGCAGGAGGAATTATGATTTTGGTCTTAAAGCCATTTAAAGTAGGGGACACGATATTGACACAAGGTGAACAAGGTATCGTAAAAGAAATACAGATTTTTAATACCTATTTGTATACAACCGACAATAAAGTCATTGTTTTACCAAATGGTCCGGTAGCTAACGGGAACATCGTGAACTTTACAAAAGCAGACATGCGCCGAGTTGATATAGCAGTGAGTATTGCCTATGGTGATGATGTTGAAAAGGCAAAGATATTGGTTGCAAACTTGGTAAAGGACGATGATCGTGTAGATAAATCTCATGAGACTTTTGTTGGTATTGCTTCATTTGGAGCCTCTTCGATTAATTTAACAGTACGTGTTTGGGCTCATGCTGATCTGTATAATGAGGTGTTTTTTGACCTGAGTGAGAAGATTTACACGGAGTTTCCTAAGGCAGGATTAACCTTCCCGTTCCCAAAGTTAGATGTGCACATTGAATCAAATCAACATGGATAAGCACCCACTGATTGAACAATATATTGAATACAATCATTTTGGACGCTTGGTTGGAATGGAATTTGAAATTGAAGCGCCAGGGATTGTGTTGTACACGCTAAGGATAGAATCGAAGCATTTGGCTACACCACATGCTGCCCATGGTGGAATGATAAGCGCCTTGTTAGATGCTGCTTTAGGTGTTGGTGCTTTATCCTTGGTTTGTAAGGAGCAGGAGGTTGTTTCTACCGTAAATATGCAAGTGACCTTTCTCGAAGCCGTTTTACTAGGTGATACCTTAAAGGCAATAAGTAAAGTCCTTAGAAAAGGAAAACGGCTAATCTTTATGGAGGCCATTATTCAAAATCAAGCGGGCTTAACCGTTGCTCAGGCATCGGGAGTCTTTAATCGCTATCCCGTATCAAAAGCAGGTTATACTGTTGAGTTGAAACCCGATTAACAATTTGATCTTTACAAGTTTTTTGAGTGCTGACTGATTAGTCGGTTTATAGCTGTTTATTTTGCGCTATGACATCAACTAAGCGCACGAAGTTAATGGATACGGCCAAGCTGCTGTTTGCTACCTACGGATTTTATGGAACGCCAACAGCAAAAATAGCCGCAGATGCTGGAGTCAGCAATGGAATTCTTTTCCATTATTTTCCAACAAAGGATGAGTTAATTGATGCACTCTATTTAGATGTAAAAGATCAATTGTATGCATACACCATTTCTCAATTGTATCAAGGTGGAGGGTTAAAAGAACACGTGTATACATTCTGGCTTGCTGCTGTAGAGTGGAATTTAGAACACCCCAACGACTTCACGTTTATGATGCATTATAAGTACTCGCCTAAGGTCAACCAGCACATTGATGGTGATGTTCACCCATACAATCAACTTTGTCACGACCTAGCAAAAAAAGGAATTGATCACCACGTGTTTAAACATGTTGCACCCGAGGTTGTTTATGAGGTGTTGATTGGCATGGTGACAGTGACAGTTCAATTTTTAACGTCGAATCCCGAACTACAAGATGATTTTGCTTATAAAAACCGTTTATTTGAAATGTCTTGGGATGCCTTAGCGAAATAGAAAAAAACATGAAAAAAGTAGGTTTAGTAACAGGAGCATCAAGTGGAATAGGGGTAGAGTTAGCAAGACTTCACGCAAAATCGGGTGGTGATTTGGTGTTGGTGGCGCGAAGAAAAGATTTAATGGAAAACTTGAAACAAGAGCTAGAAAGTAACCACGGGATCAAAGTATTGTGCTTGGCTATTGATTTAAGTACTTCAAGTGCCCCACAAGAAGTATATGATTTCTTGATTGCTAATGATGTCCATGTGGAGTATTTATTCAATAATGCTGGATTTGGAGGTTATGGCAAATTCATTGATCGAGAACTTGAGGAGGATCGTCGAATGATTCAACTAAATGTGGAAGCTTTGGTTGTTTTAACACGATTACTTGTTCCTGCTATGGTTAAACGTGGAAGCGGGTATGTCTTAAATACAGCTAGTACAGCAGGCTTTATACCAGGGCCACTTCAAGCGGTATATTTTGCAACCAAAGCCTTTGTTGTTTCGTTTTCAAAAGCCCTATCACACGAGTTGAAGGGGTCTGGAGTGAGTGTAACTGTTCTTTGTCCCGGTCCTGTAAAAACAGAATTTGAGCGTGTTGCTGGAATGGAAGGTTCGGATTTATTTAAAAATTCAGCCACGGCCTTGTTCACAGCCCAAAAGGGGTATGCTGCCATGCTCAAAAGAAAACGTGTTATCATTTCTGATTATCAACTAGCTTTTGCTTTACGTTTCTTGTTGCCATTTGTGCCTGATAAGTTGATTCTGATGTCGGTAGAGCGCATGCAACGTATCAAGAATAAATAAGGAAGTAAAAAACAATTGTTTATTTTTGTTCCATGTTGAGTTTTCCGTTGTTCCTAAGTGATGTGTCTGGAACAGAGGTTTTGGTAATCTTAATCTTTGTGTTGATGTTTTTTGGTTCAAAAAGCATTCCAGGTATTGCACGAACGTTGGGTCGTACCATGCGACAGATAAAGGACGCCTCCAATGAAATACAAAACGAGATCAAGCAATCTGGTGTTGATATGAAGAAAGACTTGAATCTAAGTCGCTTTGTAGAGGAGACAGTGGAAGAATTTAAGCAGCCGCTTGATCAATATGCTGTTGAAATTAATGAGGCAGTTCAATATCAACCACCGAGAAAACAAGTGCCTGCTGAAGAAATTGAAAGTCAACCGAGTCAAATTGACACAGCGTCAACAGATACAACCGATTCAACGATTGAGTCGACTAAAATTGATTCAAAAAATTCAAACGTTTAATCAGGGTTTTTCCTGATTCTGTTCTGACTTCAATCAAGTAGTTTCCTGCTGAAATTTTATCGGATAATTCAAGTTGGTTATTGTGTACTTTGCCCGACTGGATTTCTCTCCCCAAAGCATCGTATATGGTTGCATAATCAACATTGTTGTTGTTTAGGATAGTTAATAGCTTTCCTTGTAAAAGGATTTCAAGCGTTTCATTGGTGTCGTTTGAAACTTGCAGTTGGCACCCACTAACAGGAGAGTTACCGATACGTGCTAATCGTTGAGCAAAAAGATCTGCCATGTTTTGCGTTCGAAGCGAAATGTTGTCTATGGCATGTCCATTGGAAAAGCAATTGTTGAGGTAGTTGTAGTTTTCAACCAAATCAATTTTACGTTTCAAGGTAGCCTGCTGGGTATTTAAATAGTTCGCTATACTTTTGGATCCATGGCTGTATGGGTAAAAGTAGTAGGGTTGACAAATATTGCTTTGCTGGTAGCATTCCCAACTGGTTCTTCCTAAAAGTCGACCAAAATTATAATGTACAACCACATCTGCACCTTGATGAAAAGCATATAAAACTGGAGCTGTTGAATCAAGTGAAAGGATACTCAAATCCATAAGTCCACCATAGAAATTCCCAACCCCTTGAACGCTGGTTGAAAATGTACTGGAAGTATTGTTGCCATCAAAGGAACCAAGATCAGGTCGTGAAGTTGAGAGGTTTGTGGGGATACATCCGTATATGCTTAAGCTGCTTGCTGGAGTAGGTGCATTGGATATTGCCAGACATGGTGTAGGTTTTTCCTCTGGTTTGTCCATATAGGCAGTGCTTAAAGCAATGAATCCGCCTGCGCTTTCGCCACAGATAAAAACACTGTTCATGTCCGTAGAGTCTAATAAACTTCTTGATTTCATAAAACGAATGGCATCTTTGGCATCTTGAACGCCGCGAAAATTAGCACGGTAGACTTCAGCGCTGTCACTGATGTATCCGCAGGGCTGAGAAATGCTATTGCTGCAGAGTGCGTACATCGAATAATTTGATGTTTTGTGTGTTCCTAAGCGATAGTTTATTGAAGCTACTACATAGCCGCGTTTAGCCATTTCCTGTGCAATGAGTTGGCAGTTTAAATCTTCTTTAGAACCTGCAATCCATGCGCCCCCATGCACGACAATCAAAATCGGACGGTTGCACCATGAATTGTTGGTTGGTTTATACAGATCTAACTTGAGTTCTTGAGAATTCCCAGCATAGTCTGTGCTTTGCTGATAAGTAATGTTCGGTTCTATGCGCCAACTAAACAGACTTTCTGTGTAGGGGATTTGACCCCAAATAATTGGGTTGAACAAGCAGAAAAGAACAATTTTAAGGTTTTTCATGTGAACAGTAATTTCGAGGTAAAACTAATTGAAAATCTACAGTTTACAAGGTTTTATTGGTGATTCAACTTCAATATTAAGCGATTTTATTCGTGTGCTTTATTCCGGTCGATTAAAACTTAATGATGAATTAATTGTATCCGCTCAGATAAATTAGGTCTATCCCTTTATTTGACGTACCTTTGCGGTCAATTTTAAATTTATAAAATGACATTTGAAGAATTAGGGCTGAAGAGTCAGGTGCTGAAGTCGTTAAAAGAATTGGGTTTTGAAGCACCTACTCCGATTCAACAAAAAGCTATCCCGCATTTATTGGGGTCACATAGCGATTTTGTTGGACTAGCTCAAACAGGGACAGGAAAGACCGCAGCGTTTGGTCTTCCATTAGTAAACAACATTGAAGAAGGAACACGTGTTCCTCAAGGATTAGTAATTTGTCCAACACGCGAACTGTGTTTGCAGATTTCGAAAGATTTGGACAATTATGCAAAGCATGTCAATTTAAGTATTGTTGCCGTTTATGGTGGTACGGATATCCGAAAGCAAATGACGGATATCAAACGTGGAGTTTCCATCGTTGTTGCCACACCAGGCCGATTAATGGACTTAATTAACCGCAGAGCAATTTCATTAGCTCAAATCGAGTATGTAGTGCTTGACGAGGCAGATGAGATGCTTAATATGGGGTTCAAAGAGGATATTGATGCAATTTTAGAAGCAACACCAGAGCATAAAAATGTTTGGTTGTTCAGTGCTACTATGCCGCAAGAGGTTGCTCAAATCGCAAAGAACTATATGACCAAGCCGTTAGAGGTATCAATCGGTCACAAAAATCAGAGTAATGAAAACATCGAGCACATCTACTATGTTGTGAAAGAAAAGGATCGTTACGAAGCAGTTAAGCGTTTGATTGATTTTAATCCATCCATCTATGGCTTAATATTTTGCAGAACACGCCAAGAGACAGCTGTTGTTGCTGAAAAATTAGGTAAGGATGGATATAGCGCAGAACCTTTGCATGGTGATTTGTCGCAAGCACAACGCGACCGTGTAATGGAACGTTTTAGAAACAAGGATATTCAAATTCTTGTGGCTACTGATGTTGCGGCACGTGGAATTGATGTGGACAACATTACCCATGTGATCAACTATAACTTACCAGATGATATAGAAAATTACACCCACCGAAGCGGAAGAACAGCTCGTGCAGGTAGAAAGGGTGAGTCGTTGGTTTTGATTAATACCCGTGAAAATGGTAAAATCAGAGCAATTGAGCGACAAATGCGTATGCAGTTTACCTTAGGTAATGTGCCAAATGCGGAAGAAATTTGCGAAATACAATTACTTAAATTAATCAACAAGGTTATTTCAGTAGATGTTCGCGAAGGTGATATCCAGAAATTTATGGGCAAAGTGCTTGAAGGTTTTGAGCATATGTCCAAGGAAGAGGTGATCAAACATTTCGTTTCTGTTGAATTTAACCGTTTTATTGAATACTACGAACGTGCAGGGGACTTGAACGCTGCAGCTGGTGGACGAGGAGAGGATTTCTCTGACAAGCCTAGAAGAAAAGAGCGTCGTTCTGATGAATCTGAAAGTGGTAAAACACGCTTTTTCGTTAGTATTGGTAAACGTGATGGTTTGAATCCTGGAGGATTACTTCGATTGGTATGTGACAGCACTGGTTTACGTTCACGTAATGTTGGAAGAATTGATGTCATGGCATCTTTCTCATTCTTTGAAGCAGATGATGAACATGCAAACGATATCTTGAAGAAGGTAAATGGAAGTGTTTATGAGGGGAACCAAGTAAACATCGAGATTACAAAACCTAAAAACGGAGGAGCAAAACGCCGTTCAGGTGGATCATTTAGTGGGAAAAGTGAAGGTTTTTCTCGCGATAAGCGCAAAGAGGGAGGTAACAAACCTCGTTCTTTCGGAAGATCTTTTAAACGTTCAAAAAATTAATTGAAATATAGAATAACACAATGGAAATTAGAAATATAGCCATTATTGCACACGTTGACCACGGTAAGACAACCTTGGTAGATAAAATGATTGAAGCAGGAAATGTAATCAACGAGCGTGATCGTCCTACAGGAGAATTGATCATGGATAACAACGACCTAGAGCGTGAGCGCGGTATTACAATCGTTTCGAAAAATGTATCGGTTACTTACAATGGAACCAAAATTAACATCATTGACACTCCAGGTCACGCCGATTTTGGAGGTGAGGTAGAACGTGTCTTGAACATGGCTGATGGTGTTTGTTTGTTGGTAGATGCGTTTGAAGGGCCTATGCCACAAACCCGATTTGTATTGGGTAAAGCATTGTCAATGGGTATCAAGCCGTTGGTAGTGGTAAACAAAGTTGATAAAGAAAACTGTACGCCAGAGGAAGTCCATGAAAAAGTATTCGACTTGATGTTCGAATTGGATGCAAGCGAGGAACAGTTAAACTTCCCAACCATCTATGGTTCTGCTAAAAACGGTTGGATGTCAACAGATTGGAAAAATCCAACGACAAGCATTACTCCATTATTGGATCAAATTTTAGAATATTTCCCACCACGTAAAATTGAAGAAGGAAATACACAATTATTGGTGACGTCTTTGGATTATTCAACCTATGTTGGACGTATTGCAATTGGTCGTTTGAGTAGAGGTGAATTAAAAGAAAATCAACCTGTAATTTTGGTTAAACGTGATGGTACGCAAGAAAAACACCGAATCAAAGAAGTGTTTGTTTTTGAAGGATTAGAACGTGTTAAAGTTCAATCGGTACAGCCAGGAGATATTTGTGCTGTAACAGGATTGGAAGGATTCGAAATTGGTGATTGTATTTGCGATATCGAATCGCCTGAAGCTTTACCAACAATCGAGTTGGATGAGCCAACTATGTCGATGCTTTTCTCTATTAACGATTCACCGTTTTTCGGTAAAGAAGGAAAATTTGTAACCTCTCGTCACATACAGGAGCGTTTACAAAAAGAGTTGGAGAAAAACTTAGCATTGCGCGTACAGGATACAGATAAAGCGGATAAGTGGATTGTTTTTGGACGAGGAGTCTTGCATTTATCGGTTTTGATTGAAACCATGCGTCGTGAGGGGTATGAATTGCAAGTAGGCCAGCCTCAGGTAATTGTTAAAGAAATTAATGGTTCTAAATGCGAACCAATTGAAGAGTTAACTATCGACTTACCTGAAGAGCATAGTGGAACAGCTGTAGAGGCGGTTTCTAAACGCAAAGGTGAAATGGTGAATATGGAACCTAAAGGTGAGCGTATGATCATCCAATTCCAGATTCCATCACGCGGAATCATTGGTTTAAGAAATTATTTGTTGACACAAACCGCTGGTGAGGCAATTATGACACACCGTTTCTTGGAGTATCAACCATATAAAGGTGAAATTCCTGGACGTTTAAATGGATCTTTGATTTCCCTTGAACAAGGAGTTTCTATTCCTTTCTCATTAAATAACTTACAGGAGCGTGGTAAGTTTTTCATTCACCCGAATGAGAACATCTATGAAGGGCAGGTTATCGGTGAAAACTCGCGTGCAGGTGATCTTTGTGTGAACGTAACGAAGACAAAGAAACTGACGAATATGCGTTCTTCTGGTGCAGATGATAAGGTGCGTTTGGCTCCACCTAAAGTATTTAGCTTAGAGGAATGTTTAGAATACATTCAGTCTGACGAGTATGTAGAAGTTACACCAGATAACTTACGTATCCGAAAGATTTTACTTAAAGAAACAGATCGCAAGCGTTCTGGTAAATAAGTAAATGAAAAAATAAGGAATGGGGCTGCTGAATAGGTAGCCCCATTTTTATTTTTCGGAATCGAGAAATCAAAACTTGTCAACAATAATGATTTGGTATAACAAAAATGTCGCTAACTTCTATTTATACGCGCAATACAAGCACTTGTGGTGTTGTTTAAAAGTCATGATTTCGGCCACAAAACAGATTAGGTATGTTCGATTAGATTGCTTAATTTTATGGTACAAATACGTTGTCCATGTTTGATGATGAAGAAGACGACTTTCTTGACGGAAATTTAAGTGAAGATGTCGATCGTTTTGAGCAATTTCTCAATGGTGGTGAAATTGGTTTCTTCGACAGTGACCGCTTGGAAGCTGTGTTGGATCATTTTTTAATGAATGGTCAATACTCTAAAGCAAGTGCTGTTGCTGATTATGCCTTAGAATTGTATGCTTACAACCCCTTATTTCTTTTGCGAAAAGCTCAAGCGATTTCTGCCATGGGGCAATTGAAAGAAGGTCTAGCACTACTTGCTCAAGCTGAAAAGTTAGAAACACCAAATTGCGAGTTTTACCTAACGAAGGCATCCATATTCAGTCAATTACGTGACAGTAAAACAGCAATTAAATACTTTAAGGAAGCCCTTCAATTGGCCGAACCGGAAGATCGAGATGAGATTTATTTGGATTTGGCAATGGAGTACGAGAATTCCAATGATTATAAACGAGCAGTTAAGATTTTACAGGAGGCAATTCGATACAATCCTGCTAATGAGGGGGCAATTTATGAAATAGCTTTTTGTTATGATCAATTGGGTGAGTACCAGCAAGCGATAAAGAGTTACTCCGATTATATTGATGAAAATCCGTATTCGTTTACAGCGTGGTATAACCTGGGTAATGCTTATGCCAAGATGGAAGAGCATGACAAGGCCATTTGGGCTTATGACTATTGCGTTGTTATCAATGAAGAATTCGGTCCGGTGTATTTTAATTTAGGCAATGCCTACATGTCCAAGGAACAGTTTCACAATGCTATTCAATCCTTTACCAAAAGCATGGAGTTAGATGGTGAGGATCCTGTTGCCCTGTGTTATATCGGTGAAGCTTATGAACAACTGGGTGATTTGGGGTTAGCAAGAGGGTTTTACCAACAAAGTCTTGAATTGGCTCCAATGCTTCCAGACGCGTGGTTAGGTTTAGGAATTATTGAAGATTTGGAAGGTAGAACAAAAGAAGCTTTGGTTTTATTACACAAAGCCGCTGAGTTAGACCCGGAAAATTCTGGTGTTTATCATGTTTTAGCTGGAGCATACGAGAAGTTGGAAGACTTTGTTCAAGCAATGGACTATTACCAGCTCGCTATGGCACTAGACCCAACTGATGAAGAATGTTTAACCAGTTTTATGCAATTGTATTTAAGTCTATCCCCACTGGATGCTTTAGCTTACATACAAGATTTTAACGAGAAAATTCAAGAAAACGAATTGGGATTAATCCTTGAAGTCAATGCACTTGTAGTATTAGGTAGAAAATCTGAAGCGATTGAATTGTTTAAAGTTTGCTTAGAAGTTGACCGAGAAAAAGCTAAAGAGCTCTTCGAAATTAACCCGGAGTTAAATAATGTGCAAGAATTTGTACATTTGGCAGCCGATTAAATTAGTCTATGAATTTTGAACTGCCATTTATTCCACAAAGAAGCCTGAAGCCTAGGGAAAAGGGTGTAACCATGATGATGGATAAGGGCTTGAGCTTGAATGAGGTGGATAATTTTATTCAAGCTTCTGGTCACCTAACAGATTTGGTGAAGTTTGGTTTCGGAACAGCATATGTGACGAATGATTTAACCCAGAAACTAGAGAAGTATAGAGAAGCTGGAATCAAACCCTATTTTGGAGGTACATTATTTGAGGCTTTTTACGCAAGAAATAAATTCGAAGATTTCATGCGTTTATTGGATAAATTCAAACTAGATACTGCTGAGATTTCGGATGGTTCAATCATTATTCCACACGATGAAAAGTGCGAGTTGATTCACCGAATGGCGAAACATTATACTGTGCTTTCAGAAGTTGGTTCTAAAGATGCCGGGATACTTATTTCACCGGGGAAGTGGATTAAAATGATGACAACCGAACTGGAGGCAGGAAGTTGGAAAGTCATAGCAGAAGGACGAGAAGCCGGAAATGTTGGTGTGTTTAGACCCAATGGTACAGCGCACACCATGTTGATTAATCGAATTATTGCGAAAGTAGCACCAGAAAAAATATTGTGGGAAGCTCCTCAAAAAAATCAGCAAGTCTGGTTTATTAAATTGTTTGGTGCAGAAGTAAATCTTGGAAATATAGGTCCAAACGATTTGATACCCTTAGAGTGTTTACGCTTAGGTTTAAGAGGTGACACCTTCTTTGAATTTTTGCCAGCAGATTTTGCTGAGCGTTTAAAGCAAGTTAACGACGACTCTGAGTTGGAAGAAGAGGTGGAATGAGTTGGGTAAAACAAAAAGAAATCAATGGTCATGCCGCAAGTGTTTACGCTATTGATGGAAATTGTCAATTTATTTATTCTGGAAGTTCTGATAAGTTTGTTGCCCGTTGGAATTTGACCACCGGTACTCAAGATAAATTTGCCATCAAATTTGAACAGCCCATTTACACCTTATCGCTGTTTGATAATCAGCGAAAATTAGCCGTTGGTTTGGCTAATGGCGATCTTCATTTTTTTGATCTCGAAACCAGAACAGAATTAAAATTCTACCAGCAACACACAACCGCATTATTTGCTTTAAGTGCCAATGAAAAGAAAGGTTACCTATTTTCTGCAGATGCCAGTGGTAATTTGGCTGTTTGGGATTTTCAAACTTTAAATTTGATTATTTACCTTCCATTTGATTGCGGTAAAATAAGAAATGTAACGAGTTCCGCTTGTGGTAATTTTTGTGCTTTGGCCTGTCAAGATGGAAGCGTACGCATGTTAGATTTAAATACGTTTAATGTTGTTCATGAATGGGTTGCGCACACCAGTGCTGTTAATGCCTGTCTGTTTTCTATTCAAGGAGATAGCTTGTATACCGGTGGACGAGATGCTTTTTTGAAAAAGTGGGATGTACATACAGGTGCATGTTTAGTTTCCATTCCCGCTCACAATTACGCAGTTTATGATATGCAACTGGTTCATGAATCCAATGAACTTATCACCTGTAGCAGGGATAAAACCATAAAGGTTTTTGATGCAGAATCACTCAATTTTATACAACGATTAGATGCAAAAGTAGGGGGACACAGGCACTCTGTGAATGATATTGTGCTCGTTGATCAATCGATATTGATTTCTGCCTCTGACGATAAAAAAATTATTGTTTGGCAACTTCAACAGGAATCATCCTTTAACTAAGTACTACTACAAAACGTATGATGTTTAGATTCCTTATTCCACTCTTTTTAGTCTTTAATTCCTTTTCTCAAGTTTTAATCAACGAGTACTCGGCTAAAAATACAGCTAACTTTTTTAATGGGTAATCCGATTGGATTGAGTTATACAACGCTGGAAATACGGCTGTAAACTTGAAACAGTATGGGTTGACCGATAGAGCGGGTTATGCAGATGCATGGAAATTTCCGAATTACACCCTTGGACCGGGTAAATTTGTTTCAGTTTTAGCAACAGGATATGCAGTAGATGCCACTATCGATCATTTCGAATCGGCCATAACCAGTGATAGTTTATGGTCTTATGTTGTCAGTACTCCAGGAATGACTTATGATTGGTTTCAACCACAGTTTAATGATTCCTCTTGGTCAAAAAGCAAATTGAGTGTGGGTTACGGTGATGGTGATGATTCTACTGTGTTAAGTGCTCCCATCTATTCCGTATATTTTAGGAAAACATTCCAAGTTTCGGATTCAACTAAATTAAAACGTTTGTTCTTGAATCTTGATTATGATGATGGATATGTAGCCTACCTCAATTGTTTTGAAATTGCTCGGGCCGGTTTACAGGTTTATCCACCTCCTTACGATGAGTTGGCTCCAGATCATGAAGCACAATACTATCAAGGGCTACCTGGTGAACAAGTTGAAATTGACACCTTGTTTTGGATGTCCTTGATCCGTTCAGGTGAAAATGTTTTTGCAATTGAAGTGCACAATAACTCGGTTACTTCTTCCGATCTGACTTTATTTGCGGAGCTTACCTTTGGTATTGATGGCCCCGACCAACAATTTAATGGGCAAGTTACTCCTCGATTTGTGCCGCCAGCAGCGTTTATGTTTGAGGTGCCTTTTAAATTGAGTGAATCCAATGAAACTATTTATTTGTACGATGCAAATGGTTCCGTTCAAGATTTAGCTATCACGCAACCAGTACCTTTTGGTTATTCTCAAGGAAGGGCTACAGATGGTGGTCAAACCGGTAAGTTTTTCAGTGTGCCAACACCGAACGCAAGCAATAATGCTTCGCAGGCTTATAGCAGCATAGCAGAAGAGCCAATTTTTTCTCAATCTGGTGGAGTATATGACTCAACCCTTACATTGGTATTGAGTTCATCCAATGTTCATACTGGAAAAATATATTTTACAACGGATGGAAATGAGCCAACCCTTTTAAGTTCAGAGTATACTCAACCGATGATCATTCAACAAACGACTGCCGTTCGTGCTCGATTCTTTCCTGATTCTGTATCTATTGCGCCAAGTCCTATAGGAAATGAAATCTACATGATCAATGAAGGCTTACATTTACCAATTATTACCTTAGCTATTGATCCCAATGACTTATATGGTGAAGGAGGGATTTTTGACAATTGGTGGACAGATTGGAGAAAACCCTGTGAAGTTGCTTACTTCGATACCTTGGGTGTTCAACAATTTGCTGTAAAAGCATCAGTAAAACCGGACGGTGGTGCTGGTGGTAGTCGTTCCAATCCACAACACAGTATGACGGTTGAACCAGGCAATAAACGCTTTGGTCAGGGACAACCCGTAAATTACCCGTTAATTCCCGAAAAGCCATACATCACCTCCTATGATGCATTTTATTTAAGAAATGGCAGTAATTTATCCAACGTTTATCCTCATAAAGACGCGCTTATGCGTCGAATTGTTGCTGGTACACATGTCAATTCACAAGCGTATACTCCAGTAAATGTTTTTGTCAATGGTGAATACTTTGGAGTTTATGAGCTGCGAGAAAAAGCCAATAACAATTATTTTAAGGTAAATTATAATAATCCGGTTGATAGCTTAGACCTATTATCAATAAGTTATTTCTATGGTATGGGAGTTATCAGAACGGTTGATGGCTCAGATGCAAGCTTTTATAGTTTGCGTGATTCGGTCGTTTCAATCAACCCAAATGATAGTTCGTTTTATAACCGTTGTAATAGCTTATTGGATGTAGATAATTTTGTTGATTACATTGCCGCTGAAAACTGGTTTGCAAATTCGGATTGGATCTACAACAACATGAAGTTTGCACGTTTGAAGGGGGTAGATAACCGTTGGAAGTTTTTTTTGCAAGATTTGGAGGTTGGTTTAGGTTTTTGGAATGATTATACCTATAACACGTTTGATTATTTTCGGTATAACTATCAACCTAATCCGTTTTGGGATATTTACAATGGTCTAGCACAAAATACGCAGTTCAGGAATTATTTTATTAATCGGTATGCTGATTTAATGAATACACGTTTCCAACGCAATTATTTTGAGCCAATTGCACAAAAAAATGACCGCTGAGTTGCGTCCGGATATTTATCGAAGTTTCCAAAAATGGTCTGGAGACCCAGCTAATTCAGTTGCTACATTTGACGGTTACACAGCCTATTTTGTTGATATCATGTCAATGCGTAACGAATTTGTTCGCAATCAAATGCTGGGTGAATTTGGGCTTGTTAAGCCTGTTGATGTAACTTTAGATGTATATCCGAAGGGTGCGGGAACAATCACTATTTCAACGATTACTCCAGATTTATTGCCGTGGAAAGGCGTTTATTTCGATGGGGCACCGGTGAATGTTGTTGCACATGCAAATCCAGGATTCACGTTCTTGAAATGGGATACTAATCCGTTTATTGCCGACTCAATGAATATGGATGAATTCGTAGTAGTCAATCTGACTGATTCTACAACGCTTCGCGCCTTGTTCACGGGACAAGCAGAACCGATTGCGCTCACGTTGTCAGAGTTGAACTTTAATCCTGAAAACACCTTGGATGGTGGAAATTGGGTAGAAATTTACAATAACGGAAACGTTACCTTGGATCTTTCAGGGTATACCGTTCACAGCGATGATCATTGGGATGTATTTAAAATTCCAAATGGAACTAAATTGGCAGCTAAGTCTTATTTGGTTCTGGCCCAGGATTTAGTAGCATTTAAAACGGTTTATCCTGCTGTAGTTTCTGTGTTAGGTGATGTTAAATTCTCTTGGGAGAATGATGCTGATTCAATTTTAGTGATCAACACAGTTGGCGATACAGTGCTTCAGTTTGGTTATCAAGGTAATCAACTGCCACTTGCTGCCAATGGGTGGGGAAGAACAACGGAGTTTAATGTATTGACGCATGAGCGTTTTGCAGGATGCATAGGAGGATCTCCGGGCGAGGCCTTTAGTCCGTGTGAGGATCCGTTGATTTTTTCAGAGGTTAGTTTTAATTCTATGCCAGGCGCTAATTTGGCTGGAGATTGGGTGGAAATTTATAATACAACAGCACAGCCGATCAATTTGGTTGGATATGTATTTAGGGATGCTGATGATTCACACACTTATGTGTTTTCGAATCAGGTAATAACACCTGGGCAACACCACGTTTTGGTAAAGGAACTTCAACGTTTCGATCTACGTCATCCGGGTATTTCACATAATGATGTTCCATTTGATTTTGGGTTAGGGAATAGTGAGTTTTTGCGCTTATACGCAAATGATGGTCGACTTATCCAATCTGCCTTTTACGATACGGTGTCACCTTGGTATCAGTTACCGGCGTTAGATGATTTTACGTTAGAATATAAGGTGGACAGCTCATTTGCTGGGATATTAGCTACAGATTGGTTTGTGAGCTGTGAGGGTGGTTCTCCGGGTGTATCCTATTCGGCATGTCCATCTCTGCATAATCCGGTGAACGAAACTGGGTTCCTTGTTCAGGTTTCTCCCAATCCATTTTCTAATCAAATTTCCGTGACTTTTGATAATACAACAAATGTTTCTGGATATACCTCACTGGTTTTACGTGATGTTAACGGTATGATTGTACAACAGCAAGAAGTACATGGAGTTGAATCTATCGGAGTTGTTTCGTTGGATTGTTCGAGATTAGCAGCGGGAATGTATATACTCGAAGTACTTCAAACAGGTGATTCTGCGCAAGTTAAATTACTGAAGTTTTAGAGGGAGATTAGCCAATTATATTATACAGCGGTATCAAAAAAAAAGAGAAGCATCGTTTTGATACTTCTCTTTTTTGTGCGCACGACTGGAGTCGAACCAGCACACCTATTGGCACCACCCCCTCAAGATGGCGTGTCTACCAATTTCACCACGTGCGCATGTAAAGAACTTGCGCAAATATAATCACAATTTGAAATCGATGTGTTTACGTCCTACATTTCTTCAGATTCTTCCTCTATTTCGTATCCACTCTCAAGCTCTTTGTATGCAGCATCTACTTCTTTTGTTAGTCGTTCATCTGCCTTTTTTAAGTTGGGTAAATCTGATGGTATAAATACGATTTGATTTTGTCGTTTTTTGAATTGTAGAAGAAATAGGAGTTGTGTTGGCTGTCATCTGCACCGTATGTTGAAGTTTTGACAAAATAATCCAACAATTTATCTCCGTTATAGTCTCCCGAATCAAAAGTAATTTCTTTAGCTTTTTTATGGATGAGTTCCTCTGTTAATGCTTTTATTTCCTCTTTTGTTTTGGATGTTTTAACGGGTTCAATTTTAGTTGTTACCGAATCCTTTGATTCTGTTTTATCTTTTGTTTCAGTGGTTTTTTGTTCCGCTGCAGGCGGATTGCAACTTGTTTGTACCAGCGTGGTAATCACCAGTACTGAGGCGTAGAGGAATGTGTTTTTCATGGTTTTTTTATGCATGTAGGTGTTATTTCAGTTTGATTGCTCTGAAAAGCGCATGTCTTCCATAAAAGGAAGTTTTCGCATGTAACCAACTTCCAGGGTGAAATAGTTAAATTCAACACTAACTATTCCAGTGAGTTCATATATTCCTTTTCCATAGAAGGGATATTTGCGCAAGGTTTCCGGGAAGTGAACGGTGTCAATCGGTTCTCCCGCTTGGTCTATAAATGTACCAAAGCTCATGCGCAAATTATTTTGTGTTGTTGAGTTTTTTAAGGCTACAAGGTATCCGTAAGTGGTAATTTTAAGTCCCAATGATTTGGGTATAGCGTTGGCAGGCGTATGTACAGGTAATGCTTCTCCCAGTAGTTGAAAAGGGTTACACAGCGCAAATCCTAGTAATTCAAGTTGTTCAAAAGCAAGTTCGAATGAGTTTTCTTCTAATGTGGGCAAGTTAATGCGTTGTTTGGTTGGTTCAAAAAGCGTTGGTTCACGATGTTTTTGAGTTTTGTTGGTGTACAATTGTGCTTTCCAAAGGAGTTGTTTGCGTGTTTCGGGGAAGTCTCGAAGTGCATTGATTCGAATGATACGTGTTAGTTGTTCCAGTGGTATATGTATGCGATGGATTAAGTTTTCGAAATCGGTAAATTTTCCGTGCCGATTGCGTTCTTGAATAATGGTCTGGATGAGTTGCGTTTCAATCCCTTCAACGAGTACAAATCCTAGTATTAGGTTTTTACCGCGGAGCACACAGGGTATTTCTCCTTCGTTGATACTTGGTGCAAGAATTTCGGCGCCCCATTTTCTGGCTTCATGGACATATACTTCTGTTCGGTAGTACCCGCCGAAATTATTGATACAGGCAGTCATGTATTCTAAAGGATAATAGGCTTTTAGGTAAAGACTTTGGTAACTTTCTACTGCATACGATGCGGAGTGTCCTTTCGAAAATGCGTAACCAGCAAAGCTTTCAATTTGCATCCAGACAGATTTAATGAGTGCTTGTTTGTATCCCTTTTTTGAACAGTTCGAAAAGAATGTGTCTTTGATGCGTTGAAATTCGTCACGTGATCTAAATTTTCCAGACATGCCACGCCGCAAAACATCAGCCTCTGCTAAGGATAGGTTGGCAAAGTGATGGGCAACTTTGATGACGTCTTCCTGATATACCATTACGCCATATGTTTCAGGCATTAAATCAAGTAGTTCGGCTGGTGCTTCTTGTCGTTTTTCTGGGAAGCGGTGTCTTAGGATGTATTCGCGCATCATTCCGGATTGCGAAACACCCGGGCGTATGATTGAGCTAGCAGCAACGAGTTCGAGGTAGTTTTCAACGTTTAATTTAATTAAGAGCATGCGCATGGCAGGTGATTCAACGTAGAAGCATCCCAGTGCTTGCGCGTTTCTTAGCAGTTCTTTTACTCGCGTGTCTTTCTTGAAATAGTGTACATCATGAATATCGCGGGGAGGCTTGTCGGGCTGGTTGTACGCAATGATTTCTAGTGTTTCATGTATTTTTCCAAGTCCACGCTGACTGAGCACATCAAATTTGAACAGTCCTACATCTTCTGCTTCCAACATGGAAAATTGTGTTGTGGGATAACCTTTTGGTGGCATAAAAGTTGCTGAATACCAAGTTGTTGGTCGCTCACTGATAATTATACCACCTGCATGAATGCTTAAGTGCGATGGAATACCTTGTATATATTTACTGTATTTCAAGACCAATTGAGTAAGTTGATCGAGTTGACTACTCGTGGTTGTTTTACCTCCACTGAGTAGATCAATTTCTGATTTTGGGAGGCCGAATACTTTGCCGAGTTCACGAATTGCTGCGCTGTATTGAAAGGTATTGTAGGTACACAGCAACGCTGCGTGGGGGTATTTTTCAAAAATATACCGGGTCACATCATCTCGATCTTTCCACGAAAAATCAATATCAAAATCAGGTGGGTTTTTTCTGTACAGGTTAATGAATCGTTCAAAATACAGGTCTAGTTCCAGTGGGTCAACATCTGTAATACGTAACAAGTAAGCCACAATACTATTCGCGCCACTACCACGTCCAACATAGAAATATCCTTTTGATCGGGCATATGCGGTGAAGTCCCATGTAATCAAAAAATAGGCGAGGTAGTCTTTTTCTGCGATAACTTCGAGTTCCTGTTCTATTCGCATGATGATTTCATCAGTAACGATTTTATAGCGGTAGTCTAATCCTGCTGCACAAAGCTTTTTGATGAGGGTTAAGTCATCAAGTTTACTTCCTGTATAGGTACTTAGATTTTGTGGTTTTGCTTCGTCTCCAAATTCAAAATGCACACTGCAGGTTTCCAATAATTGTTGCGTTTGTTTTACTAATTCGGGTGTATCCCGATACCGTTCCATCAATGCCTTGTATGTCAGGAGGTAGGGTTGACCAGTGGTTTCTTGTGTTTTTGGAAGTTGGGACAGTAGGCAGTTGTTATCAATGGCACGGAGTAAGCGGTGTGTGTTGTGGTCTTTTTTGGATCGAAAGAGCATGTGGTGCATCAGGATGGTCTTTTCCTTTGGTAATTCGTGTTGTTTTAATTTATAAGTGTGTATTTGATGTGGTTGAATACCAATCCATTCGTGTTCGTTGAGCTGTTTTGGAGCAAGTTCCCAGGGATAAATCACAATGCAGTTTCCAAAGAATGGAGCCTGCTTGGGAAATGTTTTTTGCTGATGGAGGTGTTGGGTTAGAAAGGTATTCGCCTCATGTAATCCGCGGTTGTTTTTAGCCAGGAGCAGATAGCAACTTTCTATACCGTTACAGATATCTATCCCTACAACGGGTTGTAAGTTGCGTTGTTGAGCTTCACGGACATAACTCAATACCCCCGAAGTGGAATTGATGTCGCATAAGGCTATCACGGGGTAATTAGCTTCGATTGCCCACGTCACGATATCATGTGGTGCAAGTAGTCCATAGCGTAAGCTGAAGTAGCTCTTGAGAAACATGTACGAGTTAGATTGATTTTATGTTAAAAATGGATGCGTATGTGACAGCATCTCTTGGTTTATCAAAAGATGACATTACAGGTCGGTTATTACCCAAGTAACTTATATCCTTCGGTTAGCGAGTAGTGGAGGTGGCTCACCTGTAAACGGATTTTGCCTTCCCAGTGTTCGTGCATGCATACCTACAGCGCGTACCACGGCTCGATCACCAAATTGAATGCGGATCTTATCCATGGCCCGGTACAGTGCACTCAGTTGTTCTCCCTCATCAAATAATTTTAATTGATGATGTCCAGATACCAAAGAGCTGTAACGAATACCAATGAGTCTTACCAGTACACGACGCGTATAGATCCGTTTAAACAAGGCTTTTATTTCCGGTATAAGTTCATGGTCTGCAGCGGTGTAGGGTATTTGTTTTTGAAGCGTTTGCGTCTGAAAGTCTGAGTAACGGATTTTTACAGCAATACAAGCCGTAACTTTGTTTCCCCTTCTGAGTTGAAACGCGAGATTTTCCGCCATAGCAACAACAATACCTTCTAATTTATTGATGTCAATGGTGTCTTTATCGAATGTGTGTTCTGTGGAAATAGACTTCCGTTCGTTGTAAGGTTCAACAGGAGACAAATCAATTCCCTGTGCTTTTCGCCAAATTGATACACCTTGTACACCGAATGCGTCCTCCATCAATTCAACGGGCATCTCTTGTAATGTTTTAATTTTTCTGATCCCTAGATTACATAGTGTTTGATACGTTTTTAATCCAACTAAAGGGATTTTTTTAACCGATAGCGGAGCAAGAAAATGTTGCTCACTACCATGTTGAATCATCAGTTGGTTGTTAGGTTTTGCTTCTCCAGTAGCAATTTTGGATACGGTTTTATTCTCAGATAACCCAAATGAAATGGGAAGTCCTGTTTCCTTGATGATTTTTGTGCGTAGTGCTGAGGCGTATTTCAGTGTGCCGTAAAAACGATCCATACCCGATAGGTCCAAGTAAAACTCATCAATAGATGCTTTTTCATACACAGGACTTGATTCCTTAATAATATCAGTGACGAGTGTTGAATAGTAACTGTACGTCGCCGAATTTCCTTTAATGACAATGGCTTCAGGACAACGTTCTTTTGCCATTTTCATCGGCATAGCAGCGTGTATACCATATTTTCTGGCTTCGTAGCTGCAAGAGGCAACCACGCCCCTGTCGCTGGTTCCACCGATTAAAATCGGTTTACCAACTAACTTGCTGTCAAGCAAGCGTTCACAGGATACAAAAAATGTGTCCAAATCCATGTGTACAATTGAGCGTAATGGTGTCATGTGTCTTGTTTTTATCAGTTAGGGATACAAGGCACATATCGTAAATGACTTAAACAAAAGTATTAAAATATAATCAATAATGATTAAAATATAATCAAAATATGGTTAAATATTGATCAGTGTGATTATTTGTTGGTTGTATGTTATTTGTTAAGACACTGGCTTTGAAAGGGTTTGAAGTAATCTAACTTGTTTAAAAGCAAAAAAAAACGGAGTCGACTTATGAAATCGACTCCGTTTACAGTAAATAAGAAAAAGATTAATTGGCTGTAAAATGAAATTCGTGACGATCACTGCCGTTCTCAAAATAATACCAGAACTCGTCTTTTGTTAATTTGATTATTTCCAAATCTGAACTTGAAACTGTTGATGTTTGTGCAGATAAAGTCATACTGCCAACGCCATCAATTTTTAGTTGTTTTGTATCTGTTTTCAACTCCCACGAACCTGTTTTAGAGATTGTATCACTGTCGTCGGTATAAGTCATCAATAGCGACCCGTCTTCACGATACGTTTCTTGTAAATTACTGATCCAAAGTGTACTTGTTTCATCTGTTCCATTTCGGAAGTAAGAAGCTAATTTCCACGTTTTGGCTGTCAGGTGCTTTTCTGATTTGGACACAAATCCACCTTCATCATAACGCTTACATGCTACTAATGCCAGGCTCAAACAACTCAATACAATTAATTTTTTCATCGCTAATTAATTAGATTTTGTTATAAAAACAGGAAATTAAATCTAAAACTAGATTAACTCGTTATGAAATTCTATTTTTGCAAAAACATCTAGAAGTCATCTTGAAGAGATTCATTGTATTCGTTATGCTGATGGCGGTTGTACTTCAAGGGGTAAACCGTTGGGCCATATACGTTCAATTTCAATTGAATAGGGAGTACATTGCTAAAAATCTTTGTATCAAAAAAGACATCAAAAACAACTGTTGCCAGGGTTCGTGTCAGTTAAGTAAGCGTTTAGGACAACAAGATGATCCCCAACAAAATACGGGGTCAACGCAATCAAAACAACAACATGAACAAGTTTTGTATCTCGATGTATTTCAAGAGCACGCTTTTGAATGCACACGCAGCAAGGATACTAAGGCGATATTTCATTATGTATCAAATCTTCCAACAGGAAGTGTAACGCCACCATTTCATCCTCCGATTCAATTGAGTTAAACGCCGATAAATAAATGAAACGAAGGTTTCATCCTGTTTAATTTAATAGAAAATCATGAAAAAAATAATACTCATGTGCATGACTATGCTCTGTATTGGAGCGCATGCACAACTTGTTCAATGCACTGTTGTTGATGCACTGACAAATGAACCTATACAACAAGTTCGTATAGAAAATGAAAGCACAAAAAATAGTGTAGAATCAACAACGGGAAACGTAAAGATTGAAGCCAATAGTAATGATTACTTACTAATCAGTGCTTTCGGATACACCGAAAAAAGGTATCAAGCTTCATCTTTACCAACAATCGTTTCGCTGGTATATACAGCAGAATTACTGGAGCCTGTGGTAGTTACTGCATCTCGTGGGTTAACTAAACGTACCAATGCACCCATTGCGATTACACGTTTAAATGCTAAAACGATTGATGAAACAAAAGCCACAAGCATTTATGAATTGATTAATAAAACACCTGGAGTTAATATGGTTAACCTTGGTCAAGAACAGCACATGATGTCTATTCGTCAACCAATCAATACCAATGCTTACTTCTTATACCTAGAAGATGGTATTCCAATACGACCTCTAGGTGTGTTCAACCATAATGCCTTGTTAGAGTTAAATCAATTTAATTTGAGTGCATTGGAGGTCGTTAAAGGCCCAGTGTCTTCTATTTATGGGGCAGAGGCTATTGGTGGTGCAATCAATTTTATTACGGCAAGAGGATCAGCAGTTCCAACGGTTAAGTTGGGTGTTCAATTTGATCAATGGGGATATAAACGTGCGCAATTTGGTGCTGGAGCTCAATTGGGTAAGTTGAGTGTGTATGCAGGTGGCTTGTTGAGTCAGCAAACAGACTCTTGGCTTACATTTTCTGATTATAAAAAGCAGTCGTATAATTTGCGTTTTGATTATCAGTTCAACGATAAAACTCAACTAACACTATCCTCTACATTGAATGATTATAATGCTGATATGACGGGAAGTGTTGATTCGATAGCGTTTGTTCAAAAAACGTATGCGAGTACAACTGATTTTACATACCGCAGCAGTAAAGCAATGCGCACACGCCTGACGCTTGACCATTCATGGAACAAGCAAGCGAGAACGGTGATAACTGCATTTCAACGAAAAAATGAAATGGGTCAGAATCCAACATATGCAATTCGTTGGGTGTCAAAAAGTCCAACAGCAACCGGGCAAATCAATTTAAATAGTTTTGAAAGTTATGGTGCGATAGCACAACATACGCAAGAGTTTAACTGGTTAAAAAGTCAATTAATAGCCGGATTAACATATGATTATTCTCCAACAGACTATTGGGCATATCAATTAGATTTATTTGCTTCGCTGAGACCTGACAGTTTAAGTGTTATTAAGTACACCATTGATCGTGAACGACCAGATATCAAATTAGCGGATTACAATGCGATTATTCAAAATGCAGCAGGATATATGCAATATACATTTGAACCGATTAATCGTTTACGTATTGCCATTGGAGCACGCTATGACCTGATGTCTTATGCATACAACAATGTTTTAGGGAAAACTTCTGGAAATACTGCTGTAAAGAATTTTACACCGAAAATAGGTGCAACTTACGCTATTAAAGCAAACAGTGGACTCTATGCTAACTATGCTCAAGGTTTTTCACCTCCTGGATTGACAGCTGTTTTTCGACCAAAACCAAATACAAATCCGGTTGAATTTTACACCAACTTAACGCCAGCATACTTTGATAATTACGAAATTGGAGGATGGTGGTCACTGTTTAAAAACAAATTATTACTCGATGTTTCGTTATATAAAATGAATGGAAGAAACGAGTTACTAGGCATTAAACAACCGGATAATTCAACAGATTACCAAAGTGCCGGAAAAACACTGCATCAAGGTGTTGAGTTTGCGCTTACGGCTCGTCCACATAAATCAGTAGCATTTAGATTCGGAGGTACATATTCAGAGCACAAATTCGTTGATTTTGTTGTGAGTGAAAAGGCAAGCGATGTGATAAAAAACTACAATGGATATGATATGCCAGGGGCGCCAAAATGGATTTGGAACAGTGAGCTGAGTTATTATCCTGAATTTGTTAAAAATCTACGCATTTCTGCTGAATGGCAACATGTATCGTCCTATTTCCAAAATCAATTAAATACTGCTACTTATGATGGTTATGATTTGGTGAATGCACGAGTAGGGTATACCTGGAAAGGAATAGAATTGTTTACGAATGTGATGAATCTCTTTGATGTGTTATATGCAACAAATGTAACGCGAGGTAATCGCACTACAGATCGTTCAAACTATACCCCGGCAGCACCAAGAACATTTGTTATGGGAATGCAATATAATTTTTCGGGTAAAAAATAATGTATTATTTAAATCTGGTGCTGAATCATGTATTCAGCACCTTTTAAATGGAATACTCATGTTAAAAAAATACAGTTACCAAATCCACCGTAGGTTGGCATGGATTGTCTTTATACCAACACTTTTTTGGGCTCTTTCTGGAATTATGCACCCGTTCATGTCGCATTGGTTTAAGACAGAATTACCACAGAAAGCTTACGAACCGGAGCCAGTCGAACATAACATCACCCCTTCCGTGATGAAAACATTATTAACTCAAAATCAGGTTGATACTTATGTCGATTTGCACGTAATTTCTTTACATGGAGAGGATTATCTTCAAGTAGTTGGTGAAACCAAAAACCAATACATTGCCATAAAAACTGGTCAAGTTGATCCAACTGGTGAAAAGCATTATGCCGAGCATATGGCGCGTTACATGACCGAAGATCTGACTAATCCTGTGCGCATTACACCAATTAGCAAGTTCACATCGGAATACAAAGAAGTAAATAGAATGCTACCCGTTTATCGTGTGTCATTTGATAGAACAGATAAAATGGATATTTACGTATCGACTCGTGAACACAAATTTGTTACGTTTAATGACCTTAAAAGAAAAACATTTATACATGTTTTCTCTTGGTTACACACATGGAATTTTTTAAATTTTTTACCCCGAATTCTTGTTATTGTGCTGATGTTGGTCGTCTTAGTTACTTTGTTGTTAACGGCTATTTCAGGATTAGTAATTTATGGTTTTTTTTATAAAATATTCAAACAAATTGCTCCTGAAAAGATTAACCAACAGCGCTACAGGCATCGTATGTTAGGGCTTGTATTTAGTTTTTTCGTTTTTACATTTGCTTTTTCGGGAGCATATCATGTATATATTCAATTATGGCCGAAAAACAAGGGTAATAATCAATTGGATATACAACTTCAAACACGTGAATTACCAGATTCTTCATCTCTTAATCTGTCAAAATATGACGCTTGGGGAATTGTGAATTTTCAAGGAAAACCAGTTTTACAAACACTTGAAAAGGAAACTCAATTGTTTACTTATTTGGATTTAGAATCAGGTGATACCCTCACAAACGGGAATGCTCATTACACAGCAGGGTTAATTCAAGCTTACCTCAAAAAGAGAGGAGTAACGCAAAAGATTGCGCATCAAGAGTGGATAATTGATTTTACAAATGAATATGGGTTTATTAATAAACACCTTCCTGTAATGCGTTATCAACTCAATGATTTGGATAGTACCACGTTTTATTTGGATCCTGCCTGTCAGAAAGTTACCGCTGAAATAAAAGCAAGTGATCGCTTAGAGGGATTTTCATTTGCTTTTTTACATAAGTTCCATTTTTTAGATGGACTTGGTAAAAATTTCCGGGATGGATTGTTGGTCTTTTTTGCTTTCGCAATTGCGTTAACAACTTATTTAGGAATGAGGCTTTTGAAAAGAAAACATTAAGATTTGTTAAAGCAAAGCTGACCAACTAATTTCTAGCTATATTCGTCTCATGAATTAGTATACTGAAATTGAATGCAACTCATGCTGGTTTAAGTAATTTGCTCAACATTACTACCAGCAGAAAAAAGCTGTAATTTATTAGTTACGTTTAAAACAAAAATAGTTTACGAATGAAAAGAGGTTATATTGTATTGGCTGCTGTTATCGGTTTGATCTTAATTGTTTTTATGATGTACCGCAGTTCTTACAACACTGCAATTGGATTACAAGAGAATGTTGATGAAAAATGGGGTAATGTTGGTGCTGCTTATCAACGACGAGCAGATTTAGTTCCCCAATTGGTTGCTACAGTAAAAGGTGCCGCAAAGAATGAAAAGGATATTCTTACACAGGTAACCCAGGCGCGTGCTGGAATCGTGAATGCCAAATCACCGGAAGATATGGAACTTATGGGGAAGAAAATCAATACAGCCATAAACTTGGCGTTTGAGGCATACCCACAAATTCGATCAACACAAAATTTTTCTGATTTACAAGCACAATTGGAAGGGACAGAGAATAGAATAAATAAGTCAAGGTCAGATTACAATGAAGCTGTAAAGTCTTATAATTCGCACATTCGCGGTTTTTTAAATAGTATGTTTTTGAACAGGGAGATATTTCCGAAGAAAGATCCATTTAAAGCGGCAAGCGGAAGTGAGGTTGCACCAGATGTTAGCTTTGAGTAAGTTTTAAATCAAATTTATTTCAACTAAAAATCAAGGGGCTGTCTATATAGGCAGCCTCAATTTTTATTACCTTTCCATCATGAATGGTTTCTTAACCGAGCAGGAAAAACAGGCATTGGTCAATGCGATTGCAGCGGCCGAAAGAATGACATCAGGTGAAATACGAGTTCACTTAGATAAGTCTTGTAAGGGTGATCCTTTGGCGCGAGCAATACGCCTGTTTACTCAACTTAACATGCATGATACTGTTGCCCGAAATGGCGTACTTATTTATGTTGCACCCAAAGATCGCAAGTTAGCCATTGTTGGCGATGAGGGTATTAATGCCATTGTTGCCTCAGATTTTTGGAACAAAACAAAAGACAACCTGTTACTTGCCTTTAAATCCGAATCCTATTTTGAAGGATTAGCATCGGCAATAAAAGAAGTGGGTAGTTTATTAAAACAGTATTTCCCTTATGAGGAATCTGATACGGATGAATTAAGTAATGAAATCAGTGAAGCATAAAAGATGATTCGAAACTTCATCCTCATATTATTAACGCTTGCAATTTCCTTGGGAATAACGGCACAATCAGATTTGCCAGAGCGACCTCAACCTGCAAGGTTGTACAATAATTTATCGATGTATCCCAATTTCATGTCTGATGCAGAAGCTTACGAGTTGGAAATTGAGTTAGATCGATTCGCAGACAGCACTTCAAATCAAATTGTTGTGCTGGTGGTAGATGATTTGCTTGACCTAGAACCATGGGATTATGCAGCAAAGATTATTGACAAATGGGGGATAGGTCAAATCGATGAAGATAATGGGGTTGTCATTTTAATAAAACCTACAGGTGCAAAAGGAGAGCGCAAAATTTTTATTGGAACAGGTCGGGGGTTAGAGGCTGCGATTCCTGACGCTACTTGTAAAGAGATTGTGGATCAAGAAATGATTCCATTTTTCAAGGAAAAAAGGTTCTATGCGGGAATAACCACTGCCTTGGAGGTCATCAAGTCTTTGGCTAAAGGTGAATATGATTCGGCGGCATACGCAAAAAAGAACAAGCAGAACGATTCAGTAGCTTTTGTTTTTATCGCATTATTTATTGTGTTGATCTGGTTTTTGATTTCAAGGAATGGAAGAGGAGGAGGTGGATTCTCTTCGGGTGGCTATTATCGTTCGGGTGGCTGGGGCAGTGGTTTTGGTGGATTTAGCAGTGGTGGTGGAAGTTCAAGCGGTTGGGGAGGCGGCTTTGGTGGTGGAAGTTCGGGCGGTGGCGGAGCCGGTGGAAGTTGGTAAACTTACTTGGCGTTACTCCCCCATGCATATCCCAATTGAATTCCCGCACCAATACCTGGTTTAATTCCCGCTACTTTTCGGGTTTCGATGAAAACCGATCCAGTAAATTTATCAGAAAGTAAATAGCTTGCTTTTACACCTGCAGAACAAGCATATTTAATCTTTAGGCTGTTTTCTGCTTTGTTTTTTATGAAGTCAATACCTAAAAGATTCGCATAAGGAGCAATATCTATGCGATATCCAATATTTTGGTGATAAGTTACTCCATCTGGTAGGGCTAATAAAAGAAGTCCACCTACTATACCAAATGCACCAGTTGTGGTGGTGTCACCGTCAAAAGCATTTGCTAAACCTCCAATAAGAACCAAAGGACCACCTATAAGTCCCATTGGGGTATGAATGTTTTTTATTTGGGGGCCACGATTCAATTGTTCAAAGTTATACAACAAGCCAATTTTTTTAGCTGTGATCAGTTCTCCTGTTAATCCAACTTGCGTATAGCTTATACGATCCATAGATCCCAAACCCATTTTCGCTTGAACTTGAAATCGTTTTTGATTCAATTGTGTGTATCCAAAAAGGGATATACCTGACAGGATTGAGCAAAGAATGAGTTGTTTCATTGGTGTAATTGATGGTTAATTAAACAATTAATCACAGCTTCTGCCGTGAGCATGGTTATGCATAGATTCCCGATTAAATTCGGTCAACTGTTGCATAGTTTCTGATTTTATTTTTCTGGATAGAAGTTCACTCAGGTCAGGTTGGCCTGCATCAATCCAAGCGGTATACCAAATTGAACCAACCAGCAGAATCGCTTGACGCATGCGTCGCTCTACCATTCCATTTAATAAGTTGTGGTAATGATCAGAAAATACTTTTGAATAGGTTTGGATATGCTTATTTCCTCGAACTTCGACGGTATATTTCAACTGTTCGCTGATTGTGTTTGAAGTTTCTTTCTCAAATAAAAACACAGAATCCAGTGCTTGATGTGATTCCCGTACCACCTGCCAAATGCGTTGCTGCACGTTAGGGATGTATATTGATTTACCCGTGAAAAAGTCATAGTTGGAGGCGTTTAATTCTACCAAACGACTTTCCCATAATCCATGAATCCCTTTCTGATTTGTTAATTGTCCGTTATAATTTTTTGTTGTGTGTAAGGGTACATGTGCGTCTGCAATGTAATGACCAATATCTGCGGAATAGATGAGGATGAGGTCTAGATTTTTTTGCTCAAAAGCCCATTGAAGCTTATTTTTCATGGTAACAATATACCAGGGTACAATACCATGACTGTTTAATGTGTCAAGCGTGAATTTAGCTAGCGCATCATCCCAATAGGTCGGTAAATTCACTAGTGGATCTTCGCCCTTTTGGTAATAGCGATCCAAATCAATGTAATGCCTGGCAGCTTCTTCTTTTATGCTGTAACGACGTTTATCGGGGTCAACGGCATGATCACTGATAAAATCGCGGTGAGTTTTGTAAAGACCAAATAATTCTGGTGGAAGGGTGAATATGGCCATTCCATTGATAGTTTGGTTTCCGTAGAAACCCCAATTCGGAGATGTGCGATCGGCACTAAAACCAAAAGCGAAAAGTAACGTTAGCGATAGGAAGCGTTTCTTATAGCTTAACCAGTTTACCATCTTTTAAGATTGGAATGACATCTGTTTGATTGGGCGTTAAGCAGTACTTGATGTCTTCATTCAAATTCAAATTCTTTAATCTTCTTCGATGTGAACTTGACTTGAGGTAGCCAAAGTAGTTGTCTTTTGCAGATAAGTACAGGTATTTTGCTGAAATAGAAGAATCTTCATCCGACACAAACTTACCTGTTGAGATTAAATATTCACAAATTGCACCTGCACAAATTGTATCCTCCAAGTTAAATTTATCTTGCCAACCAGAACACAAACACAAGATGTTTTTGTCTTGTTCAGCCAGCCAGGTACTTAATGTTTCCAAATTGAGAAATGAACCAACTACAACAATTTCAGCGTCCTTGGCAACATGAAGTGATTTGGTCCCATTGGTTGTAGTTAGCACCACTTCTTTCCCTCTAAATTCTTCTTTCATGTAAGAAAATGGAGAATTTCCGAAATCAAAACCATCAACGATTTGACCTTTGCGTTCAGCACCAGCTAAATAACCTTGCTGTTTGTAAGCCCACGCTTCTTCGACCGTAGGTACTGGTATTATCGATTGAATACCATTATCGAATGCTGCACAAATTGCTGAAGTAGCACGTAAGACATCGATGACAACAACAATTTCAAATTCGTCTTTAAAGTAGTCGTATTCACCTGGGGTGAAACAAACCTCAATGTGTTTTCTGGTTTCCATAGGTTTCGCGAAAATAATGATTTCACGTGCTATTCTGATAAGGAGACAAGTTCTATTGTCAACAAGTTGTTAACGCGGTTCGAGTATTAAATCGGTGTACCAAAAACTTGGTGCTTCAGCAGACACAGGTTCACAGTCATGTTGCGAGTCGTCATTTTGCTTGTATCCACGTTGTATTCGTTCACCTAATTGAAAAGGTATGGCTGTTTTAAAAATAGGGCCATCAAAAACAAACGTATGAAATTCGCCATGCTCACCGCATGGATCTACTGACTCGGGAAGTTCAGCAATAAATTCTTGATCAATTTCTCTTCCACAAAAGCTTTCGTCGAGTTTTGAAGCATCCACGCAACAGGTCACTGTTCTAAATCCAAGTTCCAAAAATTCAGAAACAAGTTCTTTGGTATTTCTTCCCCATAATGGGAATACTGCATGAAGGTCCAATTCTTTTAATTTATCCTCACGGTAGGTGCGTAGATCCGCTAAAAAAATATCACCAAAGGCTACCGTTTTAAATGCATATCGATGAGTAAGGTCGAGGAGTTTTGCTCTCATCGCATTTTCATAGGTCTCCATGGTTGGCGATTCAGGAAGGTATAAAATCTCAAGTGGAAGACCAATAGCTTTTGCTTGCGCTGTCAATAATTCTAACCTCACACCATGCATGGAGATGCGCTGATAATGTTCATTAACTGTCGTGAATAAACAACATATCTCAACGTTCGGATCTTCGAGCAGCAGGTGTAAAGCCCGCGCGGAATCTTTCCCGCCACTCCAATTAAAGAGCAGTTTAGTTTTTGTCATGAAGGGGCTTTAAAAATTTGATGTCCGCCCAGATTGTCATAAATGGCAAAACCGATGAAGCTAATAGCAGTATGGTTGTTTTGGTCGTCATTGCTTTTTCGGATTTGACTAAGATTGTCCAAAGGCAATAAGCAACAAATAGTAAACCATGAATCATGCCGGCTATTTTGTTTGGTTGTTTGATATCCAGGGTGTATTTCATGTACATCGTTGCTAAAAGAGCAACCCAAGAAATCGCTTCTAATAGGGCTAATAAACGTAATTGACCTAATGTGGTTTTCATGTTATTTTGATTTAGATAATTGTGCTTGAAGTTTTAACATGTCGTCGCGAAGTCGAGCGGCTTCAATAAAGTCTAACTCCTTAGCTGCTTTCTCCATAGCTTTTTTGAGTAACTTGATTTGCTTTTCGCACGCTTCTTTGTTGAAGTAAACGAGGTCATTTTCAGCAGCCATTGCTGGCGCTTCCTCATTGTCTATTTCATATGCACGTCGTTTTAAAGCCGATTCACCATCAGCTACTTTTGTTGATTCTAATATTTTGTCACGTGATTTGGTCAATGGCGTAGGTGTAATTCCATGTTCCTCATTGTATTGCTGTTGAATTTTTCTACGTCGGGCAGTTTCATCGATTGTTTTTTGCATCGAATCGGTCATTTTATCGGCGTACATAATTACCTTCCCATTTACATTTCGTGCTGCTCTTCCAACTGTTTGTACCAACGATCTTACGTTGCGTAAAAATCCCTCTTTGTCTGCATCTAAAATTGCAACAAACGAAACTTCTGGTAAATCCAGACCTTCCCGTAACAAGTTCACTCCGATTAACACATCAAAGTCACCAAGGCGCAATTGACGTAATATTTCAACGCGTTCGATGGTGTCAATATCACTGTGGATATAACGGCAAGGAATTCCTAGTTTGTCCAGATATTTTTGCAATTCTTCCGCCATTCTTTTTGTTAGTGTGGTCACCAACGTGCGTTCAGAAACTGTTATTCTGGCTTGAATTTCCTCGATGAGGTTATCGATTTGATTTTTTGTTGGGCGCACTTCGATGATTGGATCTAAAAGTCCGGTCGGGCGAATAACTTGTTCCACAATAACCCCTTCTGACTTTTCAATTTCGTAGTCAGCTGGTGTTGCGGAAACATAAATTGATTGGTGCAGTAAACTTTCGAATTCCTCAAATTTAAGCGGACGATTATCAATGGCTGCTTGAAGCCTAAAACCATAATCTACTAAATTGATCTTCCTTGCTCGGTCACCACCATACATTCCCCTAACTTGTGGGAGTGTTACGTGGCTTTCATCAATTACCATGAGGAAATCTTTCGGAAAATAATCGATCAGGCAAAAGGGCCGTTCTCCGGGTTGACGTTGATCAAAGTAACGCGAGTAATTTTCGATTCCGGAACAATAACCCAACTCACGAATCATTTCTAAGTCGAAATTAACGCGTTCATTCAAACGTTTAGATTCCTCAATTTTACCTTGTTTTCGGAAGTTTTCAACTTGAAGAACAAGGTCTTCTCCTATTTGGTCAACAGCCTTTCTTGTATTTTCTGGACTTGACACGAAGATATTTGCAGGGAATAAATTGATTTCTGAATAGCTCTCAATCTTTACGTTATTTTCAGGGTCAATCGCTGTTATGGTTTCAATATCATCACCCCAAAATTCAATTCGAATGGCATGATCTGCATACGCTAAGTAAATATCAACCGTATCACCTAACACACGAAAAGTTCCGCGTTTGAAGTCATTTTCAGCACGCGCGTACAAATTTTCAACTAAGCGAAATAGAAATTTGTTTCGAGAAATGGTTTCACCCACATGTATGTGTATGATACTCTTTTCAAATTCGTGTGGATTTCCGATTCCGTAGATACAAGACACTGATGCAACAACTATGACATCCCTTCTTCCGGAAAGCAACGCTGATGTGGCAGAAAGTCTCAGTTTTTCTATTTCATCATTTATTTGAAGGTCTTTTTCTATGTACGTATCGGTAACGGGCATGTAAGCCTCAGGCTGATAATAATCGTAATAGGATACGAAATATTCGACAGCATTCGTTGGGAAAAATTGCTTGAACTCCCCGTATAATTGAGCTGCTAGGGTTTTATTGTGTGATAAAATTAAGGTAGGTTTATTTATCTCTTGAATCACATTTGCCACCGTGAAGGTTTTGCCACTTCCGGTAACTCCCAATAAGGTTTGATGAGGTAATCCACTGCGAAGTCCAGCAATCAGTTCATGAATTGCCGTAGGTTGATCCCCTGTGGGTTGGTATTCTGATTCAAGCTTAAAATCCATGTACGCTTTATTCACACAAATCTAGGAAATAAGGCCGAATGACTTGTCGCTTGTCTTCGGCTAACTGCTATATTTGTTCTCAAATTTTGTAAACTGATGCAACAACATTGGCAAACACTTGTTCACGACATTTCAACCAATCCACTTCATGTGATTTTTTTAATCCTGGGAATTCTGTTGTTGGAAGTGATTCTTTCATTCGATAATGCAGCAGTTTTGGCAACTATGGTGAAGCACCTGGATGAAAAGGACCAGACGAAAGCTTTAAGGTATGGTATTTTAGGAGCCTATATTTTTCGCGGTATTGCCTTGGTATTGGTTGAATACATCTTAGAAATTTGGTGGTTGAAGCCAGTTGGAGGGGCTTATTTGATTTGGATGTGCATGAAGCATTTTTATGTTAGTTCGAAAGAAGAGGCTGAGGGGATGCTCGAAGTTCAAGAAAAGAGTAAGTTGTATCAAGCAACTGTGGGTATGATGGGTGTGTTTTGGTCAACAGTGCTGGCGGTTGAATTTATGGATATTGTATTTTCAATTGACAACATTTTCGCGGTTGTAGCCTACACCAACAACATTTTTATTGTTTGTATTGGGGTGTTTATTGGGATCCTAGCCATGCGTTATGTTGCCAAATATTTCGTTGTCCTGATGGAACGATATGCATTCCTTGAAAAATCAGCTTTTATTGTCATCGGTGTTTTGGGTGTTAAGCTGTGTTTTTCAATTTTAGTGCATTTTTATCACGACGAATTTAAATGGATTGAATCAGAGGCGTTTGACTTATTTATTTCCTTGCTTACTTTGTTGATCTTCGTGCTACCTATACTTGCACAGCGTTTTATTAAAAAGTAAAAACCATTTAAATGAATTTTTCACCTGTCATTTCCAAGTAATCACGTTAATAGAAAAGTTGAATGGATTTACAGGCTTCTATTATACCTTGCATTAAAAAAGAATTATGATTAAAAGAACGATAACGATTGCTGCTTTACTTTTAATAGGTAATGTATTTGCACAGAAAGAAACAAAGAATTGGTACTTGCAAGATCCTTCAAAAAATGGCGTATTGGGTACCGGTGCAGAAGAGGCCTACAAATTATTGGCTGGAAAAAAATCTAATGAGGTTATCGTTGCGGTAATTGACAGCGGTGTAGAAATTGATCATCCAGATTTAAAAGATGTTATTTGGGTGAATAAAGACGAGATACCGAATAATGGAATTGACGACGATAAAAATGGTTATATCGATGATGTACACGGATGGTCTTTTTTAGGCGGTGTTAAAGAGGATATTGACCACGAGGCATCAGAACTTGCTCGCATGGTTAAGATGGAGGAAAGTTATTTTTCGGCCAAAGGATTTTCTGTTGAAGCAGACACCTTGCGAGTAGACGAATTAAGTCGGTTCAAGACATATTTGTCTATGAAAAAAGAATATGATCAAACCAACGCGAATAACCGCCGACAGTTGGAACAGATCAATATGATTTACAATTATATCGAACGCGTTAAAGCGCAAAAGAAAGTTTTCACTAAGCGCACGAATAGAAAATTCAAACCTGAATCTGAGGTAGACAAAAAGATTCAGAGCCGCATGAAAGTGATTCTTTTGATGATGAAACCGGATGCGTTAGAAAAAGAGCTTCGATCAGGGAAAGATCATTTCGAATCTGCTTTGAAATATGGTTTAATGGATGCGGACAGTATGCGTCGTGCTGTTGTTGGAGATAATCCTTTAGACATGAGTGAGCGTTTTTATGGTTGCAACAGGTATGAAGGTCCAGATGCTGGTCATGGAACACATGTTGCCGGTATTATCGCTGCTTCGCGTGGTAACAATTTGGGTATAGATGGTGTAGCTTCAAATGCCAAGATTATGGTTGTGCGTGCCGTTCCGAATGGCGATGAGCGCGATAAGGATGTTGCTAATGCAATTCGCTATGCAGTAGATAATGGTGCCAAGGTGATAAACATGTCATTTGGAAAATACTACACGCCAAACAAAACAGCAGTAGATGAGGCCATTCTTTATGCAAAAAGTAAGGATGTTCTTTTGGTTCATGCTGCTGGTAACGACGCAAAAAATAAGGACATAGAAGACTCATATCCAACCAGAAAATTGAATGATGGTACAACAGCTACAAACTGGTTAGAAGTGGGTGCATCAAGTTGTAAAAAAGGTGGAAAATTACTGGCTGATTTTTCCAATTATGGAAAAACTACGGTTGATTTATTTGCTCCTGGTGTGGACATATATTCAACTGTTCCTGATGCTTTGTATGAAGATTATTCAGGAACAAGTATGGCAAGTCCTGCTGCTGCAGGTGTAGCCGCACTTATTCGTGGTTATTATCCTGAATTAACTGCTGAACAAGTTGTTCAGATCCTAATGAAGTCGGTTCAACCTTATGAGGAAGATATCGTTATTCCGGGTACAGAAACCAAATCAAAAGTAAAAGACGTATGTATTTCAGGTGGGTTCATCAACGCAGCTAATGCTGTAAAACTTATTGAATCCAAGCAATATTAACATTTAAAATCAAATTGAAACTATGAAGGTTTACAACAACATCCTCGATACGATTGGTAATACGCCATTGGTTCGTATAAATCGTTTGACCCAAGGGGTAAAAGCCACGGTTTTAGCAAAGGTTGAGACAACAAATCCAGGAAACTCTGTAAAGGATCGAATGGCTGTGAAAATGATTGAGGATGCTGAAAAGGCAGGTTTAATTAAACCAGGAGGAACCGTAATTGAAGGTACATCCGGAAATACGGGGATGGGACTTGCTTTAGCCTGCATAGTTAAAGGATATAAGTTGATTTGTGTACTTAATGACAAGCAGTCGAAGGAAAAAATGGATATACTTCGTGCTGTGGGAGCAGAAGTGGTTGTTTGTCCAACAGCTGTTGAACCAACTGATCCTCGTTCATATTATTCTGTTTCAAGAAGATTGGCTCAAGAAATACCAAATTCATGGTACGTAAATCAATACGATAACTTATCCAATCGCCAAGCACACTATGAATCTACCGGTCCAGAAATTTGGGAACAAACTGAAGGGAAAATCACGCATTTCGTGGTTGGAGTTGGAACTGGGGGGACAATCTCTGGGGTTGGTAAATTTTTGAAGGAGAAGAATCCAAATATTAAAATTTGGGGTATCGACACTTACGGTTCGGTCTTCAAAAAATACAAGGAAACGGGCATTTTTGATGAAAATGAAATATATCCATACATCACGGAAGGAATCGGAGAAGATATATTGCCTGCTAATGTTGATTTTGATATCATCGATCGTTTTGAAAAAGTGACCGATAAAGATGCTGCCGTATACACGAGAAAGTTGGCAAGAGAGGAAGGAATATTCGTGGGTAACTCCGCAGGGTCTGCGATTAAAGGATTGTTACAGTTGCAAGATGAATTAACTGCGGATGACGTGGTTGTCGTTTTGTTTCATGATCATGGAAGCCGTTATGTCGGTAAAATTTTCAACGACGAATGGATGCGTGAACGTGGATTTTTAGAAGAGGAAGTGAAAACTGCTGCAGACTTAGTCGCAAAACATGAAGACAAGCCGTTAGTAACGGTATACGCTGAAGAGCTCGTTTCACATGCCATCGCTAAAATGCGTAAGTTTAATATTTCTCAAATTCCAGTCATGAAAGATGGTCAAATCATTGGGTCCATTGATGACAGTAAAGTATACCAATTGTTGGTTGATAATCCGGAGTTAAGGGATGCAGCAATTTCAAGTGTAATGGGTCCTGTTTTTCCAAAAGTAACTGGCGCAGTGCACGTTGAAGAATTATGTAAGTTAATCAATAAAGATACCCCAGCGGTATTAGTTGAAATGCCAAATGGTAATAATCACATTGTAACGCGATACGATATTATTTCGGCAATGGCCTAAGCTATGTTTGTTGTTACTGACCAATTAAATGATACGATCCGACTGGAAAAAACTCCAAGTCGGATTGTTTCTTTGGTGCCGTCTATAACACATTACCTTTCAGATTTAGGAATGGAAGAGGAAGTGATTGGTATCACGAAATTTTGTATCCTTCCAGACGTTTGGTTTAGAACGAAGACACGTATAGGTGGAACAAAGCAAGTGGATATCCAAAAAGTTGCACAACTTCAACCGGATTTAATCCTGGCTAACAAAGAAGAAAATACAAAAGAGGATATTGAAGCTTTACGGTTAATTGCGCCTGTCTACGTTTCTGACATCAATACCATTGAAGAGGCTTATCAGATGATGCAAGATGTTGCACTGATTACGAATCGACTAGAACGAGGTAACAGTTGGATCAGCCAAATAAAAACTTCATTTGCCTCATTACAGCCCCTACAGGTAAAAAAAAACGTACTTTATTATATCTGGCAATCCCCTGATTTTGTGGTTGGTCGAAAAACCTATATTGATGATGTACTTAATCTTTTAGGTTTAGAAAATGCATGCAAAGAGGATAGGTATCCAGCACTGCAAGAGAGAAAAGATGATCCTGATGTTATTTTTCTCAGTACCGAGCCATATCCGTTTAAAACGGAACATGTTGAATTGTATCAATCCCATTTTCCACAGTCGATAGTCTTGTTGGTTTCGGGAGAGGCTTTTTCTTGGTATGGATCTTACATGCTTGAAGCAGTAAAAGAATACGAAAGGGTCATTGCTTATTTAAATAGATAGCGCAAGTTTCAAAAATTCATTCATAGGTGAATACCCTTTTTTGAAACTCAGATTTCCTTGAATGGATATTCCGTTTTTCACTTTTTTCGCCTCTAGTTTACATAAATTGACATGGCTAAACATTGTTTTTGTAGCAGATAAGCCGGGTACTATTTCCAAGGCTGCACTTACCATAAATCCGCCATCTATTTCTAACAATGAGGCTAAATTTCCCGTTAACGAGAAAATCACATCCTTATCGCTGTATACAATTTGTGGATTTTGGTTGGTACCTAAGTAGCATGTTTTGTCATCCAATTGTTTCATAAAAAGTTTACTGTCACCAAAAATCAATGTGTCTCCTGAAAGTTTATAGCCCAATACGTCCTTAATTTTTTTCGCGTTGATCAATGGATGTATTGAAAACGGCTCCTTGGTTATGGTCAATAAAGCAAGCGATGGAATTACATAATATCCTTCTTCGTGTTGAACGACTGATAAACCTTGATAATTTAAAGCAATGGATTCTACTTGAGGAGTTTTTATACCCAGTGAAGAGAAGCCATCATGAATCAGATCTTGTAAATAACCATCGATAAGTTTGGTTTTTATGGTTACACCGTTACCAGCTAACGTACCTTTTATAGGCTTTTCGTCAAGTGCTGTTTGGTCTTGAATGAAACCATCAATTTGCATGCTGTTTTCAAATAAATTCAAGTGTACCGTACCTTTTATTAGGTCAGATCGCATGAAAACCTCAGCAATATTGTTGTTTTTGTGTTTGAAATCTAGGCGGGTAAACTGTTGTTTAAAAAAGTTGCTGGTAGATTTTTTTTGTAAATGAATTACACCAACCTGACCGTTGTTCTCTGAAATCAAATCATTTTCATTGCAGAAAACCTCAAACGCATGATTGTCCGTTAAATTGAATAAGATACTGAAGTCGTTCTTGTTGTAATTGATAAAGATGACATCGGAAAGCAAATTGATCCCCGAGGACTGAAAAGGGTCCTCACTGGTTTTAATGGAGGTTAATTCTTTTTGAAGGAGGTTATATAACTCGGGGTCTTCATTTTTAATAAGAATGGAATGTGCAGACTTTCGAATTAAATTATTCAAATCAAGTTTAGCAACGGTTCGGTAGTTTTTAGGTATGAAAGCTAGGTTGTGGTTTGTAGTCTTCTTATAAAGAAATCCGCCAAACCAAATAAGACCAGTAGCAGTTATAGCACTTAAAACAACATAAACAATTTGTTGAAATTTAGTCATACACAAAAATAAAGATTTGTTTCAGCATAATTGAAATTATTTAACCCATTATCTGCCTTATTTCTACCTTTGAACCATGAAACAAATTGTAAAATTAATCCTTCGAATTTCGGGTTGGAAAATCGATCAATATGCGCCTCAAGGAATTAAAAAATGTGTTTGTGTTGTTGGTCCACACACCTCCAATTGGGATTTTGTTTTGGGTCGAATGGCTTTTGTTATGTATGGGTTGAAACCTAAAATATTGATTAAAAAAGAACTTTTTTTCTTTCCGTTAGGGTTAATATTGAAGGCTCTTGGTGGTGTTCCCGTAGATCGCAAAAAAAACAACAATATAACAGATTATGCTAGCCAACTTTTTCAGTCGAGCGATGAATTGTACATGATTTTCACCCCTGAAGGTACAAGAAGTTACAATCCAAATTGGAAAAAAGGGTTTTACTACATTGCACTAAAAGCTCAAGTGCCTATTTACATTTGTTATTTGGATTATGAACGTAAAATCGGCGGATTTAAAGAACTGTTTGTGCCGACAGGTGACGTTGAAAAAGACATTAATTACATTAAATCCGTTTTGAGTCAATACAAGGGGAGGTTTCCAGAAAATGGGATTTACTGATCTTTCTTGATTTTACCTGTTTTTTTGTTGAATCCATATGGACAATGCTTGCATCCAGATTTACAACAATATCCTCGTTTTAAATGATACTTCTCTGTAAACACGATATAACCTTCTTCAGTGAGGTAATAATCCTCCTCATCTAGTTTAGAACGTTTTGAAAATCCACTCATTTCCTCCATGTCTACAAATTTAAAAAGCTTAGGTTAATTTATGTTTGATGTAAAAAAATCAATCCTTCAAGAACTGGATATACAATTTTGTAACACAGGTAATTCTAAATTGTTCGTAAAACGCGATGATTTGATTGATGATGAGGTCTCTGGGAACAAATGGAGGAAATTGAAATATACGATTGAATCTGCACAACAGCAATATAAAGATACGCTAATCACATTTGGCGGAGCCTATTCTAATCATATTCTCGCAACGGCAAAAACGGCTTATGTTGCTGGTTTAAAATCGGTAGGGATTATTCGGGGGGATGAACTGAATCCAACTTCCAACCCCGTACTAAATCGTGCTCATGAATTGGGCATGAAACTCATCTTTGTTGATCGCGAAACATATGGTTTACGAAACGAAAAATTTTACCAAGAGTCCTTAGTAGAGCAGTATGAAAATGCCATGCTCATACCTGAAGGAGGGGCATGCTATCACGGAGTTATTGGTTGTCAGGAAATCTTATCCGAAATACAAGATGATTTTGACCATATTTTTGTTGCTCAAGGCACAGCTGCGACTAGTGCAGGGTTATTATTGGGATTGAAAGAAAACACAAAGTTACATGTTGTTCCAGTTCTTAAAGGGTTTAATGCACACGAAGAAATGCGTCAATTACTTGTGCGATTTGGTTTTGAACAAGAACATATTTCGGGCTTGCTAACACAGGTACATGTGCATGCAGACGCACATCAAGGAGGATACGGAAAAACTTCCGTTGCACAACTTGACTTCATGGAGCGCTTTTTTGCACGATATCATATACCCTTAGACCATGTGTACACAGGTAAGGTCATGTTCGAGCTTTTTCGTTGGATTGAAGAGGTTAATCCAATTAATCAGCGGATTTTGATGCTGCACACAGGAGGGATCTCGGGCGGATTATCTTACATGCACAGTCATCAAAGAAACTATGCCATTATCCAATAGCTTGCGTCAGTTTGATAATTTCTTTTGCTTCCTTAACATCATGAACACGGAGAATTGAAGCGCCTTTTTTTAAGGCCATTGTATGCAGGGCTGTAGTTCCATTAATTGCCTCCTCAGGTGTTGTATCAAGTTTCTTGTAAATCATTGATTTTCTCGAAATTCCCACAAGAATCGGTCTGCCCAACAAGGTCAAGTCTTCTAAGCGATCGAAAAGAACATAATTTTGATCAATCGTCTTGCCAAATCCAAATCCAGGATCAATGATGATATCCGTTAAACCTAGTGCTTGTAATTCTTGTATGCGTTGAGAGAAATAAAAAATTAAATCTCTAAATACACCTTTATTTCTTCTTCCAACCTTGTGCATCGATTCAAAAGTGGCGTTGTTGTGCATAAGGACATAGGGGAGTTTATGCTTGGCGACCACGGTAATTAATTCCGGGTCAAAATTGCCTCCACTGATATCGTTTACAATATCAATTCCTTGGTCAACAGCAGCATCAACCACTTTGCTTCTAAATGTGTCAATCGATAAAATAGATTTCGGAAAAGCACTTCGAATTGCGCGCACTGCAGGTATAAGTCGCTTTATTTCTTCTTCTTCTTCGATTAAATCAGCATCCGGTCGCGTTGATTGTGCTCCAATATCAATGATATCTGCGCCTGCTTCAATGAGTTCGGCTGTTCTGTTAATGATTTCGTCTATTCCCCATTTTCTGCTTGGTGAATAAAAAGAATCTGGCGTTACATTGATAATCCCCATGATTTTCGGTTCGCTCAAGTCAATTAGCTCTCCACGAACACGAATAAATTTATTTTTTGGAAAATATGTATCTTCAAACCCCGAAATACGCATATGCAACAGATGAATCAAACAACAATCGAATACACAAATGTAATCACTATTTGTCGAGATATCTTTTCTAAGAAAACGAAAGACTATGGAACAGCATGGCGAATTTTGCGCCCGAGTTCACTCACCGATCAGTTATTTATTAAGGCACAGCGTATTAGAACGATTCAAGAAACTGGAGAAAATCGGGTAGGTGAATCGGTTAGTGATGAGTTTGTTGCTATCGTCAATTATTGTATCATGGCAATTATTCAGATCCGCGAAACCTCATTAAATGAGATGGAGCTTGGAGAATCATTGGCGACATCCTTGTATGATAAATATGCCCATGAGGCCTTTGAGTTAATGGCGAAGAAAAATCACGATTACGGTGAAGCTTGGCGAGATATGCGTGTAAGTTCTTTAACCGATTTGATTTTAATGAAAATACTTCGTGTCAAGCAAATTGAGGATAATCAGGGTGAGACATTAATTTCAGAAGGAATTGATGCGAACTATTTTGACATGTTGAATTACGCCGTTTTTTCATTGATACATCTGACTCCTAAACATTAAGATGGAGCAGATCAAGTTATTGCAAGGGAGATCATTCGTTTTTAACATTGGGTTTTCTGTGCTCAATTGTTTGAGTGCGTTCTTGTTGATTCTAGGTTTGCTCGGGTATTTGGGGTCATTGAATTTGATTTGGGCTATCGTTGCAACATTCTTTTTTTTGCTTTCAACAATTGGAATAATTGTTTTTAAAGGCAGGTACCTGCATGGAGTTATTACCAGTTATCTCCTTGGTGTTGTACTTATTATTTCTGGTTTGGTTAAACTGAATGACCCGCTTGGGTTTTCATTCAAACTTGAGGAATATTTGTCAGATGGGGCACTCGCTTATCGGTTAAAATGGTTCTTTAATGATCCAGGTTTTTCCTTGGAGTTCTTCAAACCATATTCGATTTTTATCGGTGTGTTTTTAAGTGTTGCTGAGATCATTCTGGGAACATTTTGTTTGATTCGAGCGAAAACCAGTAAGACCAGTCTCGCTATTTTGGCATTATTGTTTGGTTTTCTTTTTTTAACGGGTCATACCGCTACTTGCAAAAGTGAGGCAACCTATACAGATCGAAATACATACTATGCCAATCAAACTGAATATGCGCGATTGAAATCAATTTCAAAGTTTGATTCCACGAAACAGATGATTGAAAGTCACCCCGACCATGTTCTTGTAGATGAGGTCAAAACCGTGCAATGTGTATCTGATTGCGGTTGCTTCGGGGATGCTTTAAAATCTTCTGTAGGTCGTTCATTAACACCATGGGAATCATTTTACAAGGATATTTACCTGATATTCCTTGCGTTTTGGGTGTTTTTATCCCGAAACAAATTGATTCCACACTCAAAAAGTCAGCATGGTTGGAATTTACTCATAACATTCCTTCTTGTTGTGCCTTTCGCTATTTTATTTGATTGGTACTTCTTATTGGTGTTAGTGCCTGTGATGCCAGTTCTTGCTTTGTGGTCGACGCGGTATGATAAGTTATCAAATCGAATTTACCGATGGTCGACTGTAACGTTGTTTTCGGTTTTGTTACTCTTTACGTGCCTTTCCTATGTGTTCGGTCCAATAAAGGATTACAGTCCATATGCAATTGGCAATAATCTGAGATGGAAAATGACGGATGGTAAAACAGCGGTCACAACTACTCAAGTTGGATATAAACACATTAAACTTGGTACCGTAAAATATTATGATGTTGATTCTCCACGTTACCTGAATGAACGCATTTGGGAGAAAAAGACATGGAAATGCATCGGAATGAAACATCATGTTACGGATGCAGGTCGACTTCCATCCATTACAGCTCAATTTGACCCGTCAATAGCTATTGGTTCTATTTCATCTGCAGAAAAGAATTTACCGAGATTTTGCGTATTGCTTGATAAAGCCATGACAATGGAACATTCGGATATATCGATACGAAAATACATCCTGGATGCACCGCGCATTTTGGTTATTGCAGTTCGAAATTTAAGCGATGCAAATTGGAACAGAATAGATCGTTTTAAACAATATCATAAAAATCTATCGAAGAAAAATGTTCCGGTGGTGTTATTGACGAACGTTTCTCAAGCACAGATCAATGCATTTAGAAAAAAGCACCAATGGGATATAGCAACGTTTCAAACAGACGATACAGAGTTGAAAGTCATGTCGAGGTCATACCCTGTATTTTTCTTTATCAGAAAAGGAGTTATTAAAGAAAAATATCACTACTTCAACCTACCTGAGTGGAAACGTTCTTTGGAGATGTTCTAGTTGTAATTTAACGATTTTAACTATTCAATTAGTACTGATAAGTGAATGTAACCTAAGTTACATGAAAAAGTCTTTCTCCTCCATAATCTTGTAGGATTACAAATAAGTGATTTTATTGTTCAGTATAAATACGTATTTTCTCAAATTATTTTCACAACGAAAATATGTTCTTAATCTTGATGTCTACTTTTAGGATCGAGCTTTTAGCTGAAGGATTAACTATGATAGTGTCAATTTCTAGTCATAAAGGGGGGACAGGTAAGACTACTAGTGCAGTGTCATTAGCTAGTGCATTTTCTATTAATGGGAAAAAGGTTTTACTCGTTGATAGTGATCCGCAAGGGAATTTAAGTTATTCACTTGAGCTAAATTATCAGTCTGGCGGATTATCTGAAGCTTATTTAGGAAGGTCAATTCGTGAATTGATAATACAGAAAGAAGGGTTTCATGTAGTAACAGCAAGTATGGAATTGGCTGATATCGAATTGTCGCTTCAAAGTGCTGATGAGAGAACAACATTCTTAAGAGATATCCTTGAAGATGTTAAGTTTGATTACGACGTGATTATAATTGATTGTCCACCGAGTCGTTCACTTCTAACAATCAATGCGCTTGTTGCATCCGATTATGTGTTGAGTCCTATTCTTCTTGATGTGTTAAGTATTCAAGGGTTAATTCATTTAGTTAAGACCATAGCAGATGTTCGAATGACATTTAATAATCGACTTCGTTTTCTGGGGATTGTTGCAGTTAATGTTGATCTGAGAAAAAGAATTGCACGTGAGGTGTTAGAATTGATTCAAAGTAAAATTGATTACCCATTTTTTGAGACATTGATTCGGACAAATATTAAACTGACGGAAGCGCCATCACATGGGTGCTCTGTGCACGCTTATGATCCTGAGTCCACTGGAGCGATTGATTATACAGCGTTAAGTAAAGAAATAGAAACTAAAATATTAGCCTATGGCACTGGGAAGGAATTTGAAACTCGATCGGCTTATTCCGCTTGATCAGTTGAATGAACAAATTAATGCAGCCAAAGAAAAAGAAACTGAGGCAAATTTAGTCACAGAAAACGAAGTAGTTTCCTCCAGTTCACTGGATAGTATTGAACCGTTGGAAGTAGAAAATAATATCCAAAATTTAGATGCAATTCAGGTTGGGTTAGATCATTTGTCACCCATTCAAACGGAAAATCTACAAATCGAGTTTGTGGCATCGAAAAGAAAAACACAAAAACGTGTTTTTGCCAATATAACGGGGAATCTAACTGTTGTAGATGCGGCTTTACTCAAGTCAAGAATACCAGTATTATTTGAGTATTTTGATCATGTAGAGCTTAATTTATCTGATATCAAGGGAATTGACACCGCTATTATTCAATTGTTTAACTTGATGCGTGTTCAATTTCATTCCCTTGGAAAATTTACTTACATTAATGCTGAGTTTCCTAAGGAAATCCGAAGTCTCCTTATTACATGTGGGTTTTCCGAATTTAGTACACAAAAAATAGCTTCGAATTAAATATGACCATTGAGAAAAATATATTAATTGTGGATGATTCAGAGAGCATACGTTTGGTCGTATCTCTTGGATTAAAAGAAGCTGGTTACCATGTTATTGCTGGTATAAATGGCCAAGATGGGTTAAGGTTACTTGAGGAAAACAAGGTTGATTTGATTATTTCAGATTTAAATATGCCTATCATGGATGGGATTACATTTTTAAAAGAAGTAAGAAAGCATGACCGCTATAAGTTTTTGCCCTTATTGATTTTAACAACTGAATCGCAAGAATCGAAAAAAATCGAAGCCAAGCAGGCTGGTGCTACGGGTTGGATCATCAAACCATTCGTAAAAGAAAAATTACTTGCTGTAGTTAAAAAAGTGATAGGATAATGGATGAGTTGAAGGCAACATATATACAAGAGGCTCAAGAATTGTTAGATAATCTAGAGTCATCTTTATTGGTTCTAGAGGATAATCCTTCTGACCACTCTAATATTGAACAGGTATTCAGGGTCATGCATACGCTGAAAGGAAACAGCAGTATGTTTGGTTTGGCTGTTATTGCAGAATTTGTTCATGATTTAGAAACAATTTATGACAAAATTCGCCAAGGTGAAATGCAACTATCAAAACGCATTTTAAATGTAACTCTTGCCTCATTGGATCACTTAAAATTGATCATTTTTGATTCAGATTTGGGCGAATCAACTAACCGGGATAATCACTACAATTTAATTGGCGAAATCCATGTAATCATCAAAGATGAAACAGGCGTGGAAGTTCATACAAACCAGGCTTCAGTAGAGGAAAATAACCAAGATTATACGGGTGCTAAAACGTATTATGTTTTATTTAAACCACATCCACATTTTCTAAAAACAGGGTCAAATCCGATGCTTGTTGTGCAAGAACTGGTTGGTTTTGGAAAGTCGCTTGTTATACCTCATTTTAGTGAGGTGGCTGACTTCGACGCATTCGATCCTACAGATTGCATCGCCTACTGGGAGCTGTTGATTGAAACGGATAAAACTGAAAATGATCTTCGAGATGTTTTCATATTTGTTGAAGATGATGCTGAAATTCAGATTAAGTCTTTTATGTCAAAAGACATGCTGGAGCATTCAACCGTACTCGCCGCAGTAGAAGAGTTGAAATTTAAAGCTGGTTTGTTCGATCAAGAGCTGTTAGAAAGTGTGGCGCTTGAATGCAAAATTGAGGTTGTAATCGCTGAAAAAGTTAGCGCAACTAAAGATGAAAAAGTTAATTCGGTTAAGAAAACTGAAAAAGAAAAGGTCGTTTCCAGTATACGTGTTTCTTCTGATAAATTGGATGAATTAATGAACTTGGTCAGTGAGTTAGTAACTACCCAAGCCAGTCTTTCTCTGTTTTCAGAGAATAATTCAAGTTCAGAATTGGATGTGATTTCTGAGAACATTGAAAAACTTTCCAGAAGATTACGAGATATTTCTTTTGGAATGACCTTGATTCAAATCAACAATATGTTTGCGCGCTTTCAGCGACTTGTGCGTGATATGTGTGACTTATTAGGGAAAGAAGTTGTCTTCATAACAGAAGGTGGTGAGACTGAGTTGGATAAAACGATTATTGAAACGCTTACAGATCCTTTGATGCATATTATTCGAAACAGTATGGATCACGGTATTGAGTCGCCCGATGAGCGTGAAAAGAAAGGTAAATCACGTCAAGGTACTGTTAAGTTAAGGGCATATTATTCTGGTATTTCGGTCTACATTCAAATTATTGATGACGGTAAGGGGATTGATGTAAGAAAAGTACGTGAGAAAGCCATCTCAAGAGGATTCATGAGAGAAGATGAACAACTTTCTGACAAAGAAATATTTGACTTCATATTTTTCCCTGGATTCTCAACTGCCGAGGTTGTAACCGATGTATCGGGTAGGGGAGTTGGTATGGATGTCGTGAAAAGAAATATCACCGATTTGAAAGGCGCAATTAGCGTAGATTCTCGCATTGATGAAGGTACGACACTTACCATTAAATTACCATTAAGTTTATCTATCATCGATGGGTTATTGGTTGAGTTGTGCGGTGTTCGCTACGTAATTCCACTTAGTGTAGTAAGTAAATGCTACGAGGTGAAAAATGTAGAAATGCTGAAAAATTTTAATCGCCTACTTTATTTGGATGATCATCAAGTGCCTTATATTAACTTGCGCGATGAATTTGAATACGAAGATTTAGATCCTTCAGAAAATTCACAATTAATTGTGATTAGCGATGGAGATAATGAAGTTGGAATAAGTGTTGACTTTATTATAGGTGAATATCAGGCGGTTGTGAAACCAATTAGTAAATATTACAGAAACCAGGATTTCGTTTCAGGAGCTACTATTCTTGGTGATGGGTCGATAGCCTTGGTGTTGGATACACATAAAATTGTTGAATTATACATGAAACATGTAAAAATGGAAAGTAGACTATGAAAGCAGAGTTAACAGATGATCAAGTGCATGCAAAAACCTCCTCTTTCCTATCGTTCAAATTAGCGGATGAGCATTTTGCCATACCCGTAATGAAGATCATGGAGATTTTGGAAGTGCCTAAGATTACCAAGGTTCCACAGTCACCTTCGTTTTTAATTGGAGTAATTAATCTCCGAGGTGCTGTTTTACCGGTAATTGATACCCGAGTAAAGTTTGGAATGACCCCCTTAGATTTCACCATTAACACGTGTATACTTGTAGTAAGTATTCAGGCAAATGATGAAGAAATTATGGTAGGTGCGTTGGTTGATTTTGTATCTGAAGTGTTTGAATTTGACGAATTAAAAATCAAGCCTTCACCAACAATTGTTACCAAGTTTAGATCGGATTATATCCGTGGTATGATACAGGAAGACGACCATTTTATGATGGTACTAGATATCGACAAGGTGTTTTCGTTGGATGATTTAGATTCATTGACTGACACCAAAGAATTAAAAACAGAAGAAAATTAATAACTACTAACTAAAAGCTAAAAACAATGGGATTATTTGGAGGAGTTTCGGAAAAAGAAAGAGCTCACTTAATTGAAGTTTTATCCAAACAGGCAAAAGGAAAAACGGATGTTACGATCGAAAAAAATGGTTTAATAAATGATGTATTGTACAATTCTTTAAAAAAGGTAAGTACAAGTTTGGATAAAATTGCAGACCAAACGAAAGAACTTAGCTCAGGTAATTTTGCAGCTGACTTTGAGCTTTCTGATGACGATAAAATAACAGACTCATTCAAACGATTAAAGCGAACACTTTCTGAGCAAAAAGAACGAATTGATCAGCAGCAACGTGATTTGGACTCGCGCAACGGTGTTATCAATGAAATGAAGTCGTTAAAAGGTATGATTGATGCTTTACATCATGCTTATGCTGCAATTCAATTTGATCTCGATGGGGTTGTATTAGAAGCAAATGAAATCAGTTCTAAAGTTTTGGAATACAAACCATCAGAGCTTGAAGGTAAATCGCATTCGGCGTTGTTGAGCCAAGATGAATTAGACGATCCTGCATCGAAGCAGTTTTGGAGAGATTTGGTGAATGGACAAACTAAGACTGGTAAGTTCAAACGTCTTACCAAAACAGGAGAAGAAGTTGTAATTCAAGGTGTTTACTCTCCAGTTATGGATGACATGAACCGCGTTGCTAGAATTGCAATGATTGGAACAGATATCACAGAAGAATATAGACGAAGTGAGGCTAGCGAGGAAGAAATTGCTCAGTTGAAACGAGAAATAGATACTCGAATGAAATTGGTTGACGAGTTGTGTATCGTTTCTGAAACTGATCTTAAAGGTTACATTACCTATGTTAACGACAAACATTGTGAGGTTTCACAATATTCTCGTGAAGAGTTAATTGGTGCGAACCAAAATAAGGTTCGACATCCGGATATGCCGAAAGAGTTATTTAAAGAATTGTGGTCAACAATTGGTAAGGGTAAAATTTTCCGTGGGCCAGTTAAAAACCGCAAGAAGGATGGAACTCCGTATTATGTAGATGGCATATTTGCACCTGTATTGGGTCCAAATGGTAAGCCGGTGAAGTACCTCGGTGTGCGTTACGATAATACCGAGGTAACCATAGAAAAACAGGAGGCTGAAGGAGTTGTTAACGCAATTAACTCATCATTTGCGTTCATTGAATTTGACAAAAAAGGGACTGTTTTAAATGCAAACGAGAATTTCCTAAAAACTATGGAATATGCTGCTGAAGAGATTAAAGGTGCTCATCACCGTCAGTTAGTAGATAGTGCTTATGCCAATTCACTGGAATATGCGAAATTCTGGGAAGATTTAGCAAATGGAATTTCCAAAGTAGATCTATTTAAACGCAAGACAAAATCAGGAAGAGAAGTTTGGTTACAGGCAGTATATTCACCTGTTAAAGACGAGATGGGGAGAATTTTCAAGGTAGTTAAAATTGCAACGGACGTAACGGAGGCTACCAATGCTTCGATTGAAACAAAAGTTGCTGCCCAAGAGGTTTCTCGCGTCTTAACAGCAATTTCGAGTGGTGATTATTCTCAGAAATATGGTGTTGAAACAACAGGTTCATTGCGTATGATTGGTGAGACTTTGAATGAAACTGTTGATCAATTAAATGAGTTGATGGCTGAAGCTCGCGAAACTGAACGCGCTGCAACTGAAACAAAACGTGTGTTGACATCACTCTCTGAAGGTGACCTAACACAGAAGTATTCCATTGATACTCAAGGAGAATTACGTACAATGGGTGAAGCGTTAAATAAAACGATTGATGTATTAAGTAATTTAATTACTACTGTTGTGAGCAATGCAAATAACATTTCATCTGCAAGTATTGAAATGTCTAATTCTGCACAACAACTTTCTGAGGGAGCAACGAATCAAGCAAGTTCTGTGGAAGAAATTTCTTCATCAATGGAAGAGATGACAGCAAATATTCAACAGAATACGAGCAACTCAAGACAAACAGAAAAAATATCTACCACAGCAGCAAAAGAAATCATTAACAGCAAAGATGCGGTAATGGATACAGTGGCATCCATGAAAACAATTGCTTCTAAAATTTCGATCATTGGTGAGATTTCTCGTCAGACAAACTTATTAGCCTTGAATGCAGCTGTTGAAGCTGCGCGAGCTGGTGAGCATGGAAAAGGATTCGCTGTGGTAGCAGCAGAGGTAAGAAAATTAGCTGAACGAAGCCAATTGGCTGCCAGTGAAATTGATGAAGTATCTGGAAAAAGTGTAGACATTGCTCAACGTTCAGGCGAAATGTTAAATGAAGTGGTGCCGAATATCCAAAAAACTTCTGATTTAGTGCAAGAAATCACTGCTTCGTCGGTCGAGCAAAGCTCTGGAGCGGAACAAATTAACAATGCGATTCAGAACTTAAATAACGTAGTGCAGGAGAATGCAGCAACGGCGAAAGAACTGGCAGCTGGAGCAGAAGAATTAAATTCTCAATCCATGCAGTTGAAAGATGCTGTTTCATTCTTCAAGTTGGATGCTTCCCAGACAAGAAGTTCTTCAAACTTCGCTCAGCCACAACGTTCGGTTACACCTGCTTATACTGGAGGTAATGGTTTTTCAGGAGGAGAGAGTAAGGTGACAACCTCTAAGCCCTCAACATCCAGTAAGATTAATATCAATTTAGGTGGTCCGGATGCATTGGACAATGATTTTATGAAGTTTTAATTTAAGAATAGTTAGCGAATGGACGGGTATTTAGCAGAATTGTCGGATGCTGATTTCGAACGATTGAGTCATTTCATTTATACGAATTATGGAATCAAACTTCCATTGAGTAAAAAGATCATGCTGCAATCCCGTCTTAAATCGCGTTTGAGAGAAAATAATTTAAAAACCTTTCATGAGTACACCAATTTTGTTCTGAAAGGAAAGGGAAGTGAGGCAGAAATCATCAACATGATCGATATGGTTTCAACCAATAAAACTGATTTTTATCGCGAGATGGTGCATTTTGATTTTATGCGTGAAGCCATTTTGCCAGATTTAGTTTTAGATCACGGTTTTGATTATGTGAAAATATGGAGTTCTGCCAGTTCTTCAGGTGAAGAGCCTTACACAATTTCCTTTGTTCTGAATGAATTTATGTCAGACCACAATTGCAAATTTGATTATGCCATTTTGGGGACAGATATTTCGACACGAATTTTAGAGAAGGCCAGGTTAGCTATATATCCTTTAGATCGCGTTGATGTGGTTCCAATGGCTCAAAAGAAAAAATATTTATTGAGAAGTAAACAAGCTGAAAATCCCGAGGTACGCATTGTTCCAGAACTGAGGTCAAAAGTGAAATTTGAACGATTGAATTTAATTGATTCTTCTTATTCTACTGTTCCGAAGGATTTTGACATCATTTTTTGCCGGAATGTACTTATCTATTTCGATAGAGAGACACAAGAGAAAGTGATCAACAAATTGTGTGCTCATTTGAAACAGGGAGGCTATTTTTTTCTGGGTCACTCAGAATCAATTTCGGCGATGGATGTGCCACTCAAACAAATTAAACCGACGATATTTCAAAAAATTTAATCAATGAAAAGGGAATTAACAGATCAAGAATTATTAGCCGAAGTTCAACGTAGGTTCGATAAAAACAAGCAAATGCTTGAAGAAGAACGTAAGTTGATTCAACAATTGAATGAGGTTAATCAGCGCTTACTTGATTCAGAGCGAGTTAAGACAAACTTCTTGTCTAATATTCGAAATGAAATTAATAACCCGTTGGCTTCTATTTTGGAATTGTCAAAGAATATCATGCGCGGTCAAGTTGAAGGAGAAACACTAACAGCGTGTGCAACTATGATCAATGCAGAGGCTTTTGAGTTGGATTTTCAATTGAGAAATATTTTTGTTTCGGCTGAAATTGAGGCGGGTGAAGCACCACTTTCGGTAATTTCTTTGGATATCAACTCCATCGTAAAGTCGGTTATTGATTCGTACAAAAACAAACTAAAAAGAAGATCTATTTCATTGAGTCAAACGAACTCCATTCCTGATGGGACTATTTTTAAGAGTGATTCTGAAAAATTACACTTGATCATTAGTAATGTTGTTTCGAATGCCATTCAGTTTAATCACGATGGAGGTGAGGTAGAAGTGATCACCAAAATAGAAGAGGGGGTATTTATCCTTTCTGTACGTGATACAGGAATTGGAATTGAACAAGCACATCAAGAAGAAATTTACAATCGTTTTTATCAAGTAGAGTCGGGTTCTACAAAAAGGTACATGGGACACGGTTTGGGTTTAACAGTTACCAAAGCGCTACTTGAAATGATTAACGGAACGATAAGTGTACACAGTATTCCAGGGGAAGGGAGTGTTTTTACCATTGTAGTTAATGAATTGGCTACTGATGATCAAACAGAAGATATTTTCTCGGCAGATGGAAATGATTTCTTATTTGATCAGGAAGACGACATGCTTTTTTAAAGCTTAAACAGAACATGAACGAGCAAATGGAAAATAACCAAGATAAAGGATCAGGACAACAAGTAATGCCCAAACATTATTTGTATCCTGCTGCCTTGTATGCCGAGCGCGAACCAACAATGGTTGATACGGTATTAGGGTCTTGCGTTGCCGTATGTTTGTATGATCCCAAAGCGAAGATTGGAGGGATAAATCACTACATGCTTCCACTTTGGAATGGTGAAGGACTTGCTTCTCCAAAATATGGTAATGTTGCTATTGAAAAATTGATTGAAAGAATGCTTCAATTAGGATGTACTAAACGAAATTTGGTAGCTAAACTTTTTGGAGGCGCCAGTCAAATCAATAGTTCCATGCAAATAGGATTGAGGAACATTGAAATTGCCCGAGAAATATTGGCCAAACACGCTATTCCGATTGTTGCTGAAAATGTTGAAGGAAATGTTGGTCGCAAGCTACGATTTGATTCCGGTACGGGTCAAGTGATGATGAAATTTTTAAACCGCATGCAGCAAGATGGAAAAGGTTAAAGTATTGGTAGTCGACGATTCGGCCTTAGTGCGCCAAACTTTGGTTTCAATACTGGAAACAGACCCAGATATTGAGGTAATTGGCACTGCTGTTGATCCCAATGCAGCAGTAGAAAAAATGCGTAAGGAAGCGCCTGATGTCATCACACTGGATATCGAGATGCCAAAAATGGATGGGTTAACCTTCCTGAAAAAATTAATGTCGCAACATCCCATTCCAGTGGTAGTAATTTCAACATTAACAGAAGCGGGAACTGACTCCGCACTATTAGCTCTTGAGTACGGTGCTGTTGAAGTCATGGCAAAACCCAAAGTAAATACAAAAGAATTGCTCGAGGAGTCCTCCATATCCTTGTGTGACAAAATAAAAGCCGCAGCACGTGCTACCGTGAAGCGCAAGGAGATTTCTACATCAGAGGCTGTTTCGTCTGTTGCGCCTAAGTTTTCTGCTGATGTGGTTATTGAAAAATTGACTACGCGTAGCATGGTTCAAACAACAGAAAGTGTTATTGCCATTGGTGCGTCCACAGGAGGTACAGAGGCCTTAAGGGTTTTACTTGAGGGATTTCCAGCAGATTGTCCAGGTATTGTAATTGTTCAGCACATGCCAGAAATGTTTACAAAACAATTTGCAAAACGTTTGAATGATTTATGCAAAATTGCCGTAAAAGAGGCAGAAACTGGGGATAAAGTAGTTCGCGGACAAGCTTTGTTGGCACCAGGAGGGAAGCACATGCTATTGAAAAGAAGTGGTGCGGTTTATTATGTGGAGGTTGTAGATGGACCACTAGTAAACAGACACCGTCCTTCGGTAGATGTATTATTTAGATCTGTTGCTCGATATGCCGGTAAAAATGCTTTAGGTACAATACTTACAGGTATGGGCGATGATGGCGCAAGAGGTTTACTTGAAATGCGGGAAACTGGCGCTTACACGATTGCTCAAGATGAGTCAAGTTGTGTGGTGTTTGGTATGCCTAAAGAAGCAATTAAATTAAATGGAGTAGAAAAAGTTTTGCCGTTAACAGATATAGCACGGCATATATTATACAAAGTCAAATAAGTTATTGAAAAGATGAAAAAAGTATTGATTGTAGATGATTCCATGTACATGCGAACAATGATTAGTTCGGCGTTAACCGCAACAGGTAGGTATGAGGTTATTGGACAAGCGGGGACAGGTAGCCAAGGGATTGAATTAGCATTGGAGCATGAGCCAGATTTAATTACAATGGACAATATTTTACCTGATATGATCGGCATTGACATTGTTAAAGAACTTCGTGCTGAGGGTATTTCATCTAAAATAATTATGATTTCAGCGGTTGGTCAAGATGATGTTGTAGAAGAGGGAAAAGCAAACGGTGCTCAAGATTATTTAGTTAAACCATTTACTCCAGAAGTTTTGGTTGAGCGCGTTGACAATTTATTTTAA